>JADMIO011294120.1_pt1 | contig 135738 bp, 116 predicted proteins | sample 8958161 | NCBI WGS metagenome assembly JADMIO01 (sample SAMN16585339, study PRJNA669376) | soil metagenome | isolation source: Crop rotation soil | place: USA: Cullars Rotation, Alabama | collected 2011 | reverse complement strand
GCCGCGACTTCAAGTCACGTGAATTCCAAGCTTCGGATCCCACTGTGCTGGAAAGCGACTGCGCGTCGGCGGATAACGGGCTGTGCGGCACGGGCGAATTGAGAGTACAATCTGGTTCCCACGCTCTGCGTGGGAACCGGCTGGGCGGACGCTCCGCGTCCGAATTAATGAATCCGTCGGGCCGCGGAGCGGCCATCAGTGCGTTCCCACGCTCCGCGTGGGAACGAGAACATTGCATGGGACAGAGAACGCGGGAATTATCCACGAATTGGAACTTGACGGAAGAGCAATCGACGCACCGCGAGCATGGCAAAATCACCGAAAAAGAAAAAAGCCGACGACAGCAACGAGCGGGTCATCAGCGAGAACCGCAAGGCCCGCTTCAATTACCTCGTCTTGGACGCCCTGGAGTGCGGCATGATCCTGGTGGGCAGCGAGGTGAAAAGCCTGCGCGAAGGTCGCATCTCGCTGGAAGAGGCCTACGCCCGCGTCACAGATGGCGAGGTCTGGCTGATCGGCTGCGACATTCCTGAATATCTCGAGGCGAATCAATTCAACCATCGCCCCAAACGGCCCCGCAAGCTGCTGTTGCATCGCCGCGAGATCCGCCGTTTTGCCGACCTAGCCAAGCAAAAGGGCCTCACGCTCGTGCCGCTGCGGCTGTATTTCAAGGACGGCAAGGCCAAGCTGCTCCTCGGCCTATGCAAGGGCAAGGCCAAGCATGACAAGCGCGAAGCGATGAAAACGGCGGAGGCCAAGCGGGATATCGCAAGGCAGATGTTGAAGAGGAGGTAGGAACCGTAGGTTATGCTTCAGCATAACCCGACCGCATCACCGAGCGGATTCTTGCAGATAATCGTTGTTATGCTCAAGCATAACCTACGGCCTTTAAGGCCAAAGACCAAAAAGCGTGGTATTTTTTATCTGCGGGGGCTAAAAAACGACTTGTTCGCTAAAAATTGACATAGGGCCGGGCCAGACATATTGCTAGAATCGCCGCCCGAGTCTGCCAAGGATGGCGGAAGGCTGGAAAAGCGATGCTAGCAATGACTTCGGCGGGAGGGAATCCATGATGCGATCTTTGGGCCGGAACGGGTTACATGCAGCCGCTGCGCTCGGTTTACTTTTCAGTGGCGGCAAACTCCTGGGACAAGCGCCGGAACAACATTGGCAGGCGTCGCAGAACTACTCGCCCAACAATCCTCCAAATTATCAGCCTTCCACGGGGTCGACAAACGGCGCACCCGCGGCAGGGCAGTACCAGAACCCGCAGCAGGCCCAGCAGCCAGTCGGACCGTCGCAATATCCGACCATCGAGCGCCGCCAACCGGACGCCGCGCCGGCTTATGGCCCCCAGCAGCCGACTGAGGGCCAGGTAAGCTATCCGCAAGATTCGCGGGGCCAAGCCGCGCAAGGGCAGCCGATTCAGGGTCCGCCCGCGCAAGGTGCGCAGATCCAAGGCCCCCCGGCGCCCAGCGCGCCGCCGCAAGCGCCCTTCGTGCTTTCGCCGCCGGAGGCCGCGGCGCTCGACCGCTTGCTCACCGACTGGGAGAAGCGGAACAAAGAGATCCACGTGATGGAGTCGAAATTTTACCGCTGGAAGTACGACGCCGTGTTCGGCGCCGGCAAGCAGCCGCCGCCCGAAGAAGGGGAACTCAAGTTTTCCGCGCCCGACAAGGGAATGATGAAGATCGAGGCCAAGGACGCCGCACAGTCGGAACAATGGCTCTGCAACGGCAAGTCGGTTTTCCAGTTCAACTACATGAAGAAGGAAGTCACCGAATTCGTCATGCCGCCGGAGATGCAGGGCAAGGGAATCGGCGACGGCCCGCTGCCGTTCGTCTTCGGCGTCGAGGCTCAGAAGCTCAAGCAGCGCTACTTCATGCGGATCATCACGCCGCCCAATGTGCAGAACGAGGTCTGGCTCGAGGCCTATCCCCGTTACCAGCAACAGGCGAGCGAGTTCAGCCGTGTCCAGGTGATCCTGCAGGTCTCCGGCAACAACAATGCCTTGCTGCCCTACGCGATCCAGCTCTATTCGCCCAATGGCAAGGACCACATTGTTTATCAATTGCAAAATCCCACGATCAATCCGCCCGGCGGATTCTTGGGTAACTTGTGGGGCGATTGGACGAATTTCTCCCTACCCTTCGGCTGGAAGAAGAAGACCGAGCTGCCTCCGCCCGCCGTGCAAGCCGGGCTGAGCCCGACAATGAGGGTGCGATAGGACTTCTCGCGGACGGCGATCTGGTTCCGGCGTTCTGCCACTCGTGTTTTCGACTACGTGGCGAAGAGGTGCGATAGTGCCGTAGGGCAGGCTTTAGCCCGCCTCTGTATTTTGGCAAGGGCGGGCTACAGCCCGGCCTACGGAAACGCGCTTGCCGCAACTAAGGAACGCTATCAAAACCCGAAGCGTAACAGTCTGTCGATTTACTAGCCGCGGAGCGGCGACACGACGCCGAGCGCGTTTCGCCCCTCCGGGGCTTCAATTTGTTCTAGCTTGTTACCAGGGGCTTACGCCCCTGGCTATTTCATTCCGCCGCTCCGCGGCTCCGGACTCATCCGGCAACTAAATCGACAACCCGGTAAGCGAGGGATTTCAGATTCCCTCGCTTACGCTTCGGGCTGTGTTGGAGCCCGCAACTCTGGAGAGAAGCGAAAAGGGATCGGCAGGTAAGTAGCTAATCCCGCACAAGCGCGTCGCACAGCCGTGCGCGTCAGAAGGATTCTGACTTCTCTGGGCCTACCTTCCCTCTCCGCCTCCCGACGGCACTCCTAGTGGCACATTGAACTGAAAGTCCTGCGTCTGAACGCGAAGCTGCGGCGGCCCGGCAGGGGCGTAGCCGGCCGGGGCCGCGGGCTGCGACTGCGGCTGCACCGAGAACCCGCCCAGCGACCACGCGGGCTGGCCGTTGGGCTGTCCTTCAGGCGGAGCGGACGGTTGCAATGAGACCGGTCCGACACTCAGCCCGGGAGTAGCCGCTTGCTGGCCCTGAAGGGGGACAGCGCCGTTGGCCGGCGGCTGCTTGTTGATATTCTGAATTCCGCGGGCGACTTTCTGCTCGAAGTTCTGCAAATCGGCGCCCATCTTGTGCTTGTCGACTGAGACGTTGATATTGACTCGGTTCGTCTGAGGATCGGGCTGCGCCTGGCTGAAGGAAAACCAGCCGAGATACAGTCCAACGACCATAACGATGATCACCAGGGTCATGGCCAAGCGCAGCAAGCCAAACATCGCGAAGTCCTTTTCGCCAGCGGGGAGGGTACTGTTGTAGGGCGGGCTTGAGCTCGCTCTACTGCACTAAAATTCAGGCAGATAGTGCCAGAAAAGGAGGGCCATTTCAAGAGCAGTTTCGCCCGCTAACCCGACCGGGACGCTGAATTTTCGCCGGTTCCGGCCGGCGTTGTCACGGGTCCTTTGCTTGAATCGCCCGACCTCTTCGTTGCTCGACGCCGGGATACTTGCTATTATGCGAAGTGGGTGGTGCGGCGTCATGGCGTGATTCAAGGGCCTGCTATGGCTGTCCGCTCCATAGGGATGGGGCTCGCCTGGGGGGCGGCCCGGCTTCTTTTCCGGGGATCTCGACATGGCATTCGGTGCGCCAGTTTTCGTTTCCACTACCTTGTTCATGCTATCCGGCGTGCTTGGTTGCGGCAATTCTGCGCCACCGGCCGTCGTGCCCGATCAGCCCGACGCCAACGCGACAGCACGGGCAATGGAAACGCTCGACACGAATCACGACGGCTTCCTCGACGAGAAGGAGTTGGAAAAGGCGCCCGGACTGAAGGCCGCCCTCAAGCAGGTAGATACGAACAACGATGGCAAGATCTCGCAGGAAGAGCTTGCCGCGCGGATCGCTGGCTGGGCCGAGTCCAAAATGGGGCGGATGCCTGTGAATTGCCGCGTGACGCACAACGGCAATCCGTTCGAGGGCGCGATGGTGACCCTCGTGCCTGAAAGCTTTCTTGGCGGAACGCTCCAATCCGGCTCCGCAGCGGTAGCCGAGTCGGGCTACGCCGCCATCACAGCGCCCTATTCCGCCGATGCGAAGGTCACGGGGATGTCGCCGGGGTTCTACCGCGTGGAAGTTACTAAACAGGGCGAAAAGATTCCGGCCAAGTACAACACGGAAACGACGCTCGGCGTCGAAGTTGGCTGCGGTTCGGAAATGGAAAAGCTCGGCCTGCGTTTCGATATCAAGTATTGAAAGACGTCCAATGCGCACGATTCTACCTATCTGCAAACGCATTCCTCGCGAACTCGGCTTCACGCTGGTCGAACTTCTGATCGTGATCTCCATCATCGGAGTGCTGGTGGCCCTGATCATGCCGGCGGTCCAATCGGCCCAGGAGGCCGGCCGACGGACCCAGTGCGCGAACAACCTGGGCCAAATGGCCAAGGGCTGTCTGGCGGTGGAGTCGAAGTACCAATACTTGCCCGGCGGCGGCTGGGGTTGGCAGTGGGCCGGCGACCCTGACCTCGGATACGGCGCCACGCAACCAGGAGGCTGGCATTTCAACATCCTGCCCTTTATCGATCGCGCCGATTTGCACGACCTCGGCAAGGGTGTCAGCAATCCTCCGCGAAATTCGAAGGATGCCCAGCGCAGGGCTGCCGGCCAAACGCAGGCCCGTACAGCGGTTCCGCTTTTCATCTGCCCGACGCGGCGCAAGCTGCAGCTTTATCCCCGTATCAAAAACGGCAGCTATATCAATATCGACGAGCCCTCGCCGATGATCGCGCGGAGCGACTACGCCGCCAATGCGGGCAGCAATTTATCGCCCGTCAACGATCCCGATGGCAAGGGCGCAGGTCCGAATCAAGGCTACGACCCGAAATTCGATTGGTCGACGATCGCCGGCACGATCAACTCCGGCATACCCGCTACTTCAGCGAACTCTGACGCAAAAGGCACCGCTTCGACCGGCGTGATCTTTCGCGCCAGCGAGCTTCCCATGGCCAAGGTCAAAGATGGCGCGTCCTATACCTATTTGATTGGCGAACGCTACCTTTGCCCCGATTGCTACTTTACCAGCACCAATGCCTCGCTCACTTGCTGCGACAACGACCAAGGATGGGACGAGGGCTACGATTGGGACACCAATCGCTGGACGCAAAATCCGCCGTCGCAGGATCGCAAAGGCCTCTGCGGCTGCATGAACATCTTCGGCAGCGCCCATCCGGCCGGCTTCCATATGGCGTTCTGCGACGGCTCGGTCATGCGAATGAGCTACAACATTGATCCGCTCGTCCACAAACAGTTGGGCGCGCGGCAAGACGGCCAGCCGACCCAATTGCAGTCGATCCAGGGCGACAAATAGCATTGCGCTCAACATGCTCGAACCGGAACCTATGCATCGCACGGCCCGTTCCTGTCTTTTTTATGGACTGATTCTGCTGCCCTGGCTAACGGGCTGCGGCACCTCCCTGCCGCCGGCCGTCGTGCCCGACTTGCCCGATGCCTCCGCCGCCGCAAAGGCTATGGAAACGCTGGACACGAATCACGACGGCTTCCTCAACGACAAGGAACTTGAAAAAGCCCCCGGGCTGAAAGCGGCCATCAAGGAGGTCGATACGGACAACGACGGCAAGATTTCCCAGGAAGAGATTGCGGCGCGGATCAAACTTTGGGCCGAGTCCGGAGTCGGCCGCATGCCCATCACTTGCCGCGTGAGACACAAGGGCGAGCCACTGAAGGGCGCAAAGGTAACTTTCCTGGCCGAGCCCTTTCTGGGTGCGGCCCTCCAGTCCGGGTCGGGGAGTACGGATTCGGCGGGCATGGCCGTGGTTTCCGGCCCGCATGAGGCCGACCCTTCCGTCATCGGCGTCTCGCCTGGTTTCTACCGCGTGGAAATCACCAAGGAGGGCGAAAAAATTCCGGCGAAGTACAATTCCCAAACAACGCTCGGCGCCGAGGCGGCAACTGGTTCGCAGGCGGAGCGGGGCTTATTCATCGATCTTCAATACTGAGGTGCATTCCCATGCGCGAGATTTCTTCGAGGATGCGGTCAACCAAAGCTTGCCCTGCGAGCGGGTTCACGCTCGTAGAGCTTCTGATCGTGATCTCCATCATTGGCGTGCTGGTCGCGTTGATCATGCCCGCGGTCCAATCCGCCCAGGAAGCAGGCCGGCGGGCGCAATGCTCCAACAACGTAGCCCAAATGGCAAAAGGCTGTCTCGCGCATGAATCGAAGTGGCAGTTCCTGCCGACCGGCGGATGGGGATTCATGTGGGCCGGCGACCCGGACCGCGGCTTCAACAAGCGGCAGCCGGGCGGGTGGCATTACAATATTCTCCCTTACATCGATCGCAACGACTTGCATGACCTGGGCTCCGGCGGCGGCGGAAAAATGCCCTCCTCGACCGTGATGGCCGAGGCCGCTCGGCGATCGCAGACAGTCGTTCCGCTCTTCCATTGCCCTACTCGTCGCAAAGTACAAACCTATCCCTATTCACATAGCGCGCCTTTCAACGTCACGACGCTGCGCACCTTCGTCGCGCGAAGCGATTACGCCGCCAACGGAGGCGACGAACAAGACGGCGGCGCCACCGGAGGCGACCTGAATATGTCCATCCGAGACTATACGACGGGCGACAGCTATCCGGATTACGATCCGGCTACCAAAAAAGGCTGGTTCATCTTCCCCGGCGGCAACAGCTTAGCCACGGGCCCCATCTTCCTTCGCAGTGAATGCTCGCTGGCCGCGGTCAAGGACGGGGCGGCGTACACGTACCTCCTCGGCGAGCGCTTTATCAACGTCCAGGTATACTACACCGGATCCCAATGCGACAACGATCAGGGCTGGGACATCGGCTTCGATTACGACACCAATCGCTGGACCTATTATCCACCGTCCCAGGACCGGAGTGGCGTGGGCGGCTGCCAGAAAATCTTCGGCAGCGCACATCCCGCGGGCTTCCACATGGCTTTCTGCGACGGCTCGGTTCGCAAGATGAGCTATGTCATCGATCCGGTGGTCCACCGCCAATTGGGCAATCGCAAGGACGGCCAGCCGACGCAACTGCAATTAATCGAGGCGCATTAGCGGGGAATGGCGGGCCTGCGCTCGTTCCTCGTTGATCCAGTCCTGCTCGATTTTTCTTAGGAAGGTGCGTCATGTCCAAGAAGAAAAAGCAGTCGAAGAAATTGGCCACCGCGCCGACGGCCAGCCGACCCAATTGCAGAACATCCAAGCGAATAAGTAGGTCCTTGCCGAGAAAGGTCGACCTTCTCTGGTGAATCGCAAGGAAATGGGCTGCCTGATCTTTTTCTCGCTTCCCTTCGCCGCCGTGGGCGCGGGGATGGCGATCTGGCAGATTTATTCCGTCGGGTCGTTCGTGCGAATGCAGAATTGGGTCGAGGTCCCGGCGCGGATCCTCAAAGTCGAACTCATCGAGAACTCGGACGGCGACGGCATCACCTATGAGACCAAGGCCGAATACGAATACGAGTACCGAGGCGCCAAACACAAGGGCGCCCGCGTCGGCATCGATCGCGGCGCGGACAATATCGGCGGCTTTCAGCAAACGGCCTACGAGGAACTGAAGCATTACGAGCAAAGCAAGCGGCCGTTTCGCTGCTACGTGAACCCGGGTAATGCGGCGGAGTCGATTCTCTATCGCAACTTTCGCTGGCCCATCGTCTTCTTCAAGATTATCTTCGTCGTCCTCTTTGGCGGAGTCGGTTTCGGCCTGCTCCTCTTGGGCTTCGCGAGTTCGGCAGACGCGCCGAGCGCCGCAAAGGCTTCGAGCGAAACTCCCTGGCTGTCGCGAGTCGATTGGGCCAGCGGGCGGATCGTTCATTCCGGCAAGCCCAGAGCCATGGCGGCGGTCTTTGCCACAGCGGTCTGGAATATCGCCGCCGCGCCGGCGTGGTTCGCGCTGGCCGGCCTGCTGCCATGGCCGGAAGGAGCCTCGTTTGCAGTGGCGCTTGGCTTGATGGCGGTCGGCGCCCTGCTCGCCGTCTGGGCCGTCTCCCGCCCTGCGGAACTTGCGCCGCTTTGGCGCGTCGGTCTTTCGGATGACCGCCGTACCAGGCGTGATCGGCGGAAGGCTCGCTGGTGTCGTCGAAATGGGCTGCCCGGCCGAACCGGGGGACACCTTCCATCTTGCCTTGAAATGCATCCGCCGCGTAATAACCGGCGGCAGCAACGGCGATAGCGCCACCTCCGAGACCCAGTGGGAAAGCGAGCACGATGTGGCGTCTCGCGCGGCGGATGACGGCTCGGGCCGATCGGTCGTGCCCGTGCTCTTCGACATTCCCTACGACGCGCCGCCGACCGACCTCGTCCGGGCCAGGGACAAGACTCTCTGGAGGTTGCAGATCGCATCCGCGGCTCAGTCGTCCCGCTACCGTGCCGAATTCGAAGTGCCGGTCTTCACAACGGCCGAGAGCGATCCGGCCCATGTTGCCGATCGGAGGCCGATCGATGCCGCCGCCGCGCCTGCCGATCCGCAGCGCGCGATCCGCGCGGCAGGCATCGTCTGCACGCCCGCGCCGGACGGCGACGGCCTGCGGTTCTTCTTTCCCAGCGGGCGGAATAGAGGTATGGCGATCGGCTTCACCCTCTTCGCCGCCGTTTGGACCGCTGTTTGCTGGGGACTGTGGCATTTCGGCGCGTCGCTCATCGTTGCCGCGGGATTCAGTTTCTTCGAGCTCTTGATCGTGCCGCTGATGTTCGACCTCTGGCTGTACCAGAGCACGATCGACGTCTCGCCCGCGCGCATCGCCGTGCAGAAGGGCTGGCTCGGCATCGGAGCGCGGCGGGAATTTTCCCCCGGCGACGTCGAGAGGATCCAGGCCGTGCGGGGCATGACGAGCGGCTCCCAAATCTTTTACAACTTGGTGCTCGTCGGCCGCGACGGCAAGAAGATCCGCATCGCCAAAAGCGTGAAAGGCATCATGACCGCGAAGGCCGTGATTCGGGTGATTGAACGTGCCATGGGACGCTCGTAATCGCAACGGGAGTGGTGGGCCTGCGCTCGTTCCTCGCTGGTCCCACCCTACCTTGACCCGAAATAGAATAGCACGAGCCCCAAGGTCACAGCTCGAAGCGGCTGCGGCACATGGGCACCGAAGCCGAGCAGATAGGCGGCCGAGGTCGTCAGCAGCACGGCGAGAACGACCAGCGCCTTGGCGTCTTCCCAGCCGGACATGCTCCGCGGCCGCACAAACACTCCCAGCAAATAGGCAAAGACCACGCCTAAGATCGAAAGCGATTGCGGCTCCCAGAGCCGCCCATGCAAGTAGAGATAAATTCCCACCGCCGCAAACGACAAAATGAGAATGACCCGGATGCTGTGACTCGGCAAATAGAGCGGCCGGGCCTCTAGCTCGATATGGCCCTCATCGACGAGCCGCTTGATCACCTCCGGCGGCAAGCGGATGAACCGCCGCGAGGCGAAATAGTGCGCCAGGGCGATCATCAGCGTCTCAGTCCAGAGCAGGTGGATCTCCTCTCCGCGGATCAACTGCGCGATGATCACCGCCACAATCATGAGCGTCAGCAACGCGCGGATGCTCCCCCTCGGCAATCCCAGCGGCGGGCGGTCGGCGGGCAATGTCGGCGGCTCTGTCATGATGCCAGTCGATGATAATGCTTTAAGTAGGCCCGAACAAGCGCGGCGCTGGAGTTGTAGGGTGGGACCAGCGAGCCTAAGCGAGCGCAGGCCCACCAGGGTCGAGTATGCTCGGGGGGAATGGTGGGCCTGCGCTCGTTCCTCGCTGGTCCCACCCTACTCAAACGCCCTTGTATCCTTGCATTTCGGCAGCGGTTACAATTGCCCAGAGTGGCTCGATCCATCGGCAAAAGGTCTCGCTCGATTTTTCCTAGGAAGGTGCGTCGTGGCCAAGAAGAAAAAGCAGTCGAAGAAGGCCGGCGGCCCGAAGCCGAAGCCTCCGGGAAAGGCTCAGGGCTTTTCGCCGTCGGGGCCTGGCCCCTTGGAAGGTTTATTGCGCAAATTGGCATCCGGCCGCGGGAAGACGCGCAGTCCCTTGGCCATTGCCCAGGAGATCGCCGATCTGGCCTGGGAGGCGCCGCGTCCGCAGGAGCAGGTCGCGCTGGCCCGGCAAGCTCTCAGTGTATCGGCCGACTGCGCGGACGCTTACGTGATTTTGGCCAATCAGGCCGCCTCCCGCGATCAGGCCCGGCAGCTCCTGGAGGAAGGCGTTGCCGCCGGCCGCCGCGCCATCGGATCGAAAAAGTTTGACGCCGCGACGGGCCATTTCTGGCTCGAGACGGGAACTCGCCCCTACATGCGTGCCCGCCTAGGGTTGGCCCAATGCCTATGGGAATCGGGGCTGCGAACCCAGGCGGTCGAGCATTATTCTGAAATGCTGCGGCTGAACCCGAACGACAACCAGGGCGTTCGCTATCTGCTCCTCGGCGCCTTGGTCGATCTCGACCTCGATCAGGACGCCCAGCGTCTATTGCAACGCTACGAAAACGACGTCTCGGCCGAATGGTCCTACACGACCGCCTTGCTGGCCTTCCGCCGCGAGGGCGACGTGGCCGTCTCGCGAAGCCTGCTGCGGGCCGCGGCCGACGTAAACCGCTACGTCCCCGACTTTCTCGTAGGCAACCGCAGCATGCCGCCTTCGCCGCCCGCCTACATCAGCCCCGGCGGCGAGGATGAGGCGGTTAGCTACGCGGCGCAATTTCTACGCACCTGGCGAAGTTCGCCCGGGGCGATTCCCTGGCTGCGGAAGACGCTCAAGGTGTCGCTGCCGCATCCGCCCAAGCCCCGCAAGCCGGCGTGGCCGCAATTCAAACAGCTCTTCTTGCGGCTGCCGCAGATCGAAGATGAAGTCTGGCAATTGGATGTCTGCCGCCTACCGATTTCGCGGTCGGAGGGAAAGGCCGTTCGCCCGCCTTGGGCGTTGATCCTGTGGAACCGCACGGAGGACGCGATCCTCACGTTCGACGCCGGCGAGTCGCAGCCGACGCTAGCCGAGGCCTGGGACGTACTGATCGAGGCCCTGCTGCGGCCGCGTGCCGGCGACGCTCATCGGCCGGCGGAAATCCACGTGCGTCGCAAGACCTTTCGCAAGGCCTGGCAAGAAAAGCTGGCGCAGATCGGCATTGCATGCCGGCTTTTCGAAGAACTCGACGGGCTCGATGGCGTGATCGAAAATCTCCTGCCCGCCGCGACCAACGTGCGGCGCTTTCTGGAAGGCCCGGAGACGCCCGTAATCGCCGACATCGAGGAACTGGCCTCGCTGCCGCAGAACATCGGCGAGACTTGGCAGGCCGACATTCGCCGTCTGCCCGGTTGGCTCGAGCAGGGAGGCGAATTGCAGCGTCCGTGGGCCTCGCTCGTCACCAGCCGCGACGAGCATACCGTGCTGACGCAAAATCTCACTACCGAGCCGCCGCCCGAGCAGTGGATCTGGAAGAACGTCGTCGACGCCATCCACCGGCCGCTGATGGGCGAACCGCACCGGCCCGGAATCGTCGAGGTCTCCAGCGACTCCTTCCATCGTGTACTCGCCCAGCGGCTTGAGTCGATCGGCGTGCGCTGCGTCGTAGCCGACGACTTGCGGCAGATCGACGAAATTTTCCGCCAGCTTGGCAAATTCCTCGCCGGCGGCCGGGCTACGCCTCCGCTCGTTGAAGTGCCCGGCGTAAAGCTCGAAGACATTCGCGGCTTTTACGAGGCGGCGGCCGATTTTTACCGCGCGGCCCCCTGGCGGCTCGTGCCCGGCGACACAACACTCAAGGTCGAGTGCTCGAAATTCCAGACGCATACCTGGTTTGGCGTTGTCATGGGCCAGAGCGGCCTCGTGCTCGGCCTCGCCCTCTACGAAGACCACGCTATGCTGCAGCGGATCTTCACCGGCAGCGGCAGCGACGACGAAGTCTCGCGGCAGGCCACCGGGCTCTCGGTCATGTACGGCGAGGCTTTTGAGATCCCCATTGCCGATCTCGACGCTGCCGACCGGCACCGCTGGCCGATCGCCGGCGAGGAGGCCTACCCCAATCCGATTTACGTCAACCCCGGCCGGTCGATGCGCCCGCCGCTCGCCTGGGAGTTGGAACTGCTCGAAGGCTGTCTGCGGGCTATTCCGAAATTCCTCGTAAGCGGCCAGGAGAGCGCCACGATCGAGCTAACCGGATCGCGCGGCGAACTGACGCTAAAAATTACCCGCATCGAAGACGAGTAGGTTGAAAACTTGTCGACCGATTGTCGATGGTTCGTTGGTGGAAAAGCGGTTGCCAACATCGCCGAACTTCGTAATTCGCGCTCGGGCATTTGCTGACTGGAAGCAAACCGCGGACCGACAGACAACCGACCATCTTTCCCCTTAGCGCCGCGGTCTACGATTTGACATAACTCGTTCTTTCGCCAACCGCTTACATCGACCGCCGCCGGGCCCATGAACAATTTTCGCGGGCTTACTAGTACTGATACTGTATATATAAAGAATAATATAGAGGAAGAGAAGACACGGACGCATCGGGATTCTTTGGTGGGCCTCTCATATAAACCGCGAAGCGGTTAAACATCATAGCCCAGGCCAGCGCACCCTGGGTTAACGAACCACGCTTTCATCCCGCACCGCCAAGCGGTGCCACATGTTGTCGCACCGCTTCGCGGTGCAATTTTGCAAGTCGCTTGCTTTCCCAGGGTGCGCTTCGCGACCCTGGGCTATGATGTTTCACGCCTTCGGCGTGGAAGATTGAAGCACATACGAAGCCTTAAGCTCTTCTCTTACTCGACCAAGAAGTCGCTACAGACGGCGGATTTCCTCCCGAGTCATTTGCGACACGTTATTCTGGTCAGCGTTCTTCCCAAGGTCGTGTCTGACTTGTTCTCGCTTGCTGTTAATCCACGTATTTGTCGCACGCCTTGCCACCGAGTCGCTGCCTACCTAAACTAACACAGTGGATTGATTTCGCTATCTCCGCTGGATCATCATGTCCGCCGACGAAGAAGAACTGTACCAGGACCATATTCTCGACCATTACGAGGATCCGTACCATCGCGGACATTGCGCGACTTGCACACACGCCCATCAGGACGATAATCCGCTGTGCGGCGACGTGGTGCGAATGGAGTTGCAGATCGACGACGCGGGCAAACTCCGCGAAGTCTACTTCGACGGCGACGGCTGCTGCATCAGCCAGGCGGCGGCATCGATGATCGTTGAAAAGTTCGACGGCAGCACCATCGACGAAGTGAAGAAGTTCACGGCCAACGACATGCTCGAACTTTTCGGCGCTCGCCTGACTCCTAACCGGCAGAAGTGCTGCCTGCTGCCGTGGCGGGTGCTGCAGTCGGCCATCTATTCGCCGGTCGGCGGCGAAGGTTCCGGCTCGCCGCGGGCCGGGAAGGGCGAACGCTCATGAGCACGCTCGTGCAAGCCGCGCCGCTGGATCCAATGACCTATCGGTCCGATTTCCCCATTCTCAGTCGCGAGGTCCGTCCGGGCGTTCCGCTCATCTATTTCGACAACGCGGCCAGCACGCAGCATCCTCGCGAGGTCATCCAGTCGATCGTCAGTTGCTACGAAGAGCACTATGCCAATGTGCATCGCGGCATCCACCAACTGGCCCAGGAATCCGACGCGCTTTTCGAGTTCGCCCGGCAAAAGGTTCAAGCGTTCATTAACGCGCCGGAGCCGGAGCAGTGCATCTTCACCTACGGCGCCACGTCGGGCATCAATATCGTGGCGCGGAGCTGGGGCGATGCAAACATTCGGCCCGGCGACGAGATCCTGCTCACCGAGATGGAGCATCACGCGAATCTCGTCCCCTGGCAGCAGCTCGCCGAGCGCAAGGGCGCGGTGCTGCGGCACATTCCGCTCACGGACGACGGGCGGCTCGAACTCGGGGCGCTCGACGAACTGCTCACCGCGCGGACCCGGCTCGTGGCCTTCGCTTCGATTTCCAACGTGCTGGGCACGATCAATCCCGTGGAGGAAATCATTCGCCGCGCCCACGCAGTCGGCGCCCTCGCGCTCGTCGACGGCGCCCAAAGCGTGCCGCATCAGGAGACCGACGTGCAGGCGATGGACGCCGACTTCCTCGTCTTCAGCGGCCACAAGATGCTCGGACCCTCGGGCGTGGGCGTGCTCTATGGCAAGCGCGAACTGCTCGAAGCCATGCCGCCGTTTCTGGGCGGAGGAAACATGATTCGTCGAGTGCGCCTCGATGGCTTCGAGCCGAACGACCTTCCGGCGAAGTTCGAGGCCGGGACGCCGCCCATCGTCGCAGCCATCGGCCTGGGGGCGGCCATCGATTATCTCAGTCGTATCGGCATGGACGCGATCGCGCGGCATGAACGGCTCCTGGCGATCCGCGCCCACGAAATCCTGGAAAGCATGGAAGACGTGCGGATTCTCGGTCCTGCGCCCGAGCACAAGGCCGGCATCATCAGCTTCACCTATGGCCGAGTGCATCCCCACGATGTGGCCGAAGTGCTCGATCGCTCCGGCATCGCCGTCCGCGCCGGGCACCATTGCGCCATGCCGCTGCACCAGCGCTACCAGGTGGGCGCGACCGCACGGGCCAGCTTCTATCTTTACAACACCCTCGCCGAGGTCGAGCAGATCGGCCCGGCATTGGAAGCCGCCAAGCGGGTCTTTCATCGCAAGCGCACGTAGGTGCTTCGTGGCGAAACCCAGGCTGCTCCTGCTTTGCGACTCTTCTTCTCGCGGGCCGCCTCCGACACACCTCGAGCGACGGCCGCGTCAAGGCCGTCTGGGGTCGGCAAGGCATCTCCGAGGGCCGCTTCGAAACGCCGCGGGCCATTGCCATCGACCGCGACGAAAATCTCTACATTGTGGACAAAACGGCACGCATCTAGGTCTTCAAGCCCGACGGCACCTTTCTGCGGCATTGGTCCACGCCCGATCATGCCAACGGCAAGCCGACCGGGCTGAGCTTCGATCGCGACGGCAATCTGATGGTCGCCGACACGCACTACTTCCAAGTACTGGTCTATTCGCCCGACGGCAAGCTGCTGCGAAAGCTGGGAGGAGTCAAAGGCGAGAAGCCGGGCGAGTTCGGTTTCGTGACCGGCACGGCCCAGGACTCGCAGGGCAACGTTTACATCTCCGAATATGGCGAGTTCGACCGCATCCAGAAGTTCGCGCCCGACGCCCGCTTTCTTCTGTAATGGGGCGAGCACGGTTCCCAGCCTGGCCAATTCGTCCGTCCGCAAAAGATCGTCTTCGATGCGGACGATCACCTGTGGGTGACCGATGCCGGCAACCATCGAATCCAGGTCTTCGACCTGCAAGGTAAGCTGCTAAAAACGTGGGGCGTTCAAGGCAGCGGGCCGGGCGAGCTTTATTATCCCTACGACATCGTGCTGGCCCCCGACGGCACGCTTTATCTCTGCGAATACGGCAATCATCGCATCCAGAAATTCACCCGCGACGGCCGCTCGCTAGGCTGTTGGGGCCATGAGGGCCGCGGCGACGGCGAACCGTTCAACCCCTGGGGCATCGCGCGGGACAAACAGGGCCGACTCTTCGTGTTGGATACGAATAACCATCTGGTACAATGCGTGATGATGGAGTGATGCCGTCCCCTCTCTCTTCAGGAGAGGGTTAGGGTGAGGGCGGACCAAGGAGAAGATTGGCTTTTAAGCGGTAAGCTCCGAAGTTGGAAGTCGCAATTTGTGACCTCCAATTTAGTTGGACAGGCGAGTTGCGAAATTGGATATCACAATTTGTGATCTCCAATTCCACCCGACCCGTGACGTTTCAAGATCGCAATTTGCGATCTTGAACGTTCGCAAATTTCAGCGTTTTAGTCGTTTAAGGTCACAATCTGTGACCTTAAACAAATTGACTCGGTGGTCAGAAGCGAACAATGGATTGACAAATGGCGAAGGTTGAACTGATTCCCGTTGAACGGATCGAGCAGGCTATTTTATTGATTCGTGGGCATAAAGTCATGCTGGACAGGGACTTAGCTAGTCTCTACGGAGTTTCAACCGGAAGGTTGAATGAGCAGGTCCGACGGAACCGTCGCCGCTTTCCCGAGGATTTCATGTTCCAGTTGTCCAAGGAGGAAATGGAGAATTGGATATCGCAATTTGCGATATCCAATCCGGCTGTCAAAATGGGTGTCCGAAAGCGGCCTTACGCCTTCACCGAGCAAGGCGTGGCCATGCTTTCCAGCGTACTCAACAGCGATCGTGCGATCGACGTCAACATCGCCATCATGCGGGCCTTTGTGCGGCTCCGCCGGATACTCTCGACGCACAAGGCCCTGGCCCGCAAGCTCGCCGCCTTGGAACGCAAGCTGGGCGAGCACGACGACAAATTCGCAGTGGTCTTCGATGCCATCCGACAAATGATGGCGCCTTCCCCCAAGCCGGCAAGGCGGCGAATCGGCTTTTGACATTGCGCATGTCTTCCTACCATCCAACCTTCGCCGCGCCCGCCTACCTGGGAATTCTCTTGCTCTTGCCGCTGCTCTGGATCTACAGCTATCGTCGACTCGCGGGCTCGGGCCAATGCGGCGCTGGATGGCCCTGCTGCTCCGCACGCTCGTGGTGCGTCCGTCGTCGAATCTCTTAGGATCGCGCAACTCAATATCGAGCTAATTCGACAACTGACCCACAAACTGCACACTGGGGCGGCCGCCGCCTTGCGAGGCGGGGGCGGCGTTGAGGTAGGCCCGCACGTAACGCTGCTTTTCGCGGCTCTGGGGCGGGCTAAAGTTGTCGCCCTTGGCGAGAACGGGCTTGGTGTCGGGCATTTCGCCGAAGGTCCTGGCGCCGGCCGGGGCGCACGGAATCCAATGACCTTCGCCCTTCTTGTCGAGCAAATAGAACTCGGCATAGGAGAACTCGGGCACCCAGACGGTCCGCGCGGGAACGTCGGCGGCGCGGCATAGGGCGATGAACAGCGAGGTCATGTCGTCGTGCCCGCCAAAGCCGTCTTTCAGCGCGGCCGCGGCACCCTTGACTGGGTCGCCGGTCTTGTATTTCACCTGCGCCCGCGTCCAGTCGTACAAGGCTTCGACGCGTTCCCATGCCTGCTTGGCGCCGGCTCCGGTCTCCTTGGCCGCCTTGCGGATCTTAGCATTCTGGGGCTCGATTTTTGGGCTGGCGCCGAGATAACGCCGCAGCCCGGGAGTCAAGTCCTTGAGCACCGGCAATTCGAAGACCGCCTTGTCCTCGGGCGGCAACTGCATGCTGCGATTGACCTCAAAGGTCAGCAGGGCCTTGGCCTGCTCTCCGCTCGCGATCCAAGGAATGCGGACGACCATCAGCTTGGCCGACTCGTCCAAAGTTTGATACGTCACTTTGGCCCCCGGCGTGACATCCTGCTCCACGACTTTGACCGTCTGCTCGGGCCATTCCATCGGCACCGGCACATAGCCCACGATCGACCGGCAGGGACCGCCCACCGCCGTGACCACGACGCCCGCTTTCCAGCGATGCGCCTGGGTGGCGCCTTGCTTGACGCCGCCCGGATCGCCTTCTTTGAATTGGGCGAGAGCGGGCGCGGCGAAGGAGTAAAGGGCCAGGGTTAAGCAGACAGTGGTGCGGATCATAGGTGTTTAAGATTTGAAATTTGAGATTTGAAATCAGGGTTCGAGTCTTTCGCAAACCAGTCGCATTTCCGGTCGGCCCGAGGACTTCAAATTGGGGCTCGTCAGGTTGCTGGGCAGGAGGCGGAAGGTCTCGGGCCTTTTTCCGGGCATGCTGATCTTGAAGGCATCGCCTTTCTGCAGAATCGGCGTGTGCGTGCGGATGCCGCCAAAGGCGTCGCTGCCGGATGCCTCGGCCGGAAACCAATGGCCCTTGCCCTTTTCGTCCTCAAGATAGAACTCTGGGTAGCAGTGCCCGGGAATTTGCACGGTGCGGGCGGGAATGTTGCTGGCGCGGCAGATGGCGATAAAGGTCGAGGTCAGTTGATTGCAGTCGCCCGTGCCCTTGTCGATCGCGGCGACGCAACTCGTGTTCTTCTCGTTCACGTCGCTGGTCGCCTTGTATTTGATCGTCTTGCGGACCCAGTCGTAGATCGCGTGGACGTGCGGCCAAGCCTTCGTCTGGCCCGTGCCGATCTGCCGGGCAATGGCCTTGATCCGCGTGTGATTGCTTTCGATCAGCGGGCTGGGGCTCAGATACTGCTTGAGGTCGGCCGGCAGCGTTTTGGCGTCGGGCAGGACATAGACGCTCGTGTCGTCGGGAGGAAGCAGCGTATAGCGTGTGACCTCGAGGGTGAGAATCGCGTGGGCATCTTTGCCATCGGCGATGCGCGGGATATTGACGATCATCTGCGTCGCCGTCCCGAGGGACTTGTAGCTCACGGTCACGCCGGGCGAAAGGTCCTTGCTCACGAGCTTGAGGCTCTGCTCGGGCCATTTCATGGGCACGGTCGTCGTGCCGGTCAAGTGGCCGACGGGTCCACCCGCGGCCGAAACGATCATGCCGATCTTCCATGACTGCACATTGGGCTCGCCCAGCTTGGGTCCGCGATCGGCGGCCTTGTCGTCCTCGGCAAGAACCGCCGAGGTAGACAGCGCGAAGATCAGGGCAAGAATGCTCGAAATGAAGCGCATCGCGTTATCCAAGTTCATGAAGCGGGACTCCTTATATTCTACATTACGAAATAGTGAGACGGGGCCTCGACTTACGGTTCATAAAGAAGCTGAATTTTGGCCCATTTTCGCCCTGTTTCAGGGCCTTCATGGGCGAGGATTGACATTGCCGTGAACGGCTGTTCGCGGTAGAATGTATTTGTAGTGGCCCTGCGACCAGCAGTGCCTTTTTCTCTTCACGATCGATTCGAGATCTGTAGGGCCGCTATGAACTGTTTGGGCAATTTCCTAGGCCTTTTTCCAAAGGGGCTTTATGAACCGCTGTTACATGATGTCACGGCATTTAAATCGGATGGCATGGACCGCCACACTCACAACTCTCCTCACACTGAACCTCTACGAGCAAGGCCGCGGGTCGACCGACCTGGGCGTTGTGCCGTTGTTCGACGGCAAGCAAACCGAGCTCGTCAACACCTGGGGCGGCTTCTGGAGCCTGGGCGGCGGCAAGCCGGCGTTCAGCCTTCGCTTACGTGATCTGCCCGGCAGTCAGCATGGGCTTTGCATCGAAATTCACGATCGCAAAGAGCGCGACATTTGCGATCTCCAATGCTTCTCCTCAGGCTTCGGCCGCACGGGCGAATACTACCAGACTCGCGATCTGACGCGCTACGCCCGCCTGCGATTCCGCGTGCGCAACACGACCGGCGCCGCGGTCGCCGGGAAGCTGCAGCTCAAAGATTACCGAGACTCGACCGAGCATAGCGCGACGTGCCCGTTTGATTTGCCGAAAGGCGAAGAGTGGACGGTCGTCGATCTTCCGCTAAACACTTCCACCGCCCCGTGGACGCACAAGGGATCTGCGGATCTCAGCCGCGTGCTCACGCTCGATTTTATCCTCGAGCCAGGCCGCAGCGTGAAGTCGGGGGAGATCTGCATGGAAGAGGTTGCGCTCATCGAGCCGGGCAGCCCCGTGGATGCGGAGACAAGTCCCATCAACGTTATCGCCGAGCGCTTGGCGCGGCGACAGTGGGACGGGCTTTGGGCCGCTCGCAACCGCCGGCATGGCATGATTCCCAATAATTCCTTCCAGGCCACCGATGCGGGACTGAACACGACGGCCGCGGTGCTTTGGATGTTGCCGACGGCGACCCGGCGGCACTGGGTCGAACGGGATGAGGCCGACCGCTACGTCGAATCGCTGGTGAAGACGATCGACCGGCTTTTGGATCGGGCGAAATACTTGCCGCCGAGAAACGTCGACTGGGTCACGCTGGAGCCATCGCTCTTGCCGGAAGAATCGTCGATCGATGCGGCTTTTTTGGCACTGGCGCTTTACCAATATGGCGCGCTGGCCTCCACTCCCGAATCCCTTCGGCAGGCGGTGCAACGCACCCGGAACCGCTTCGATTTCAAACCGTTTACCAGCGCCGCGGGCTGGCGCATGGCGTACCGCTATCCGAACCGCTACGGCCCGGAGGGCTTCATTCCTTGCACCTACGACGGCTATACGAATGAAGGAAACCTGATCTCGCTGGCCGCGCACCTTTCGCCCGGCCACGCCGTATCTATCGAGACGTACTGGAACAGCAGTGCGCATCGCGTCCGCGCCGGCTTGACGCCCTCCGGCGGCGCGCCGGTGGTCCATCGACTGGCCGAATTCCGCTCGCCCTTCACCCAGGCGCTGTGGAACCTGTTCGTCGATGTTCGCGAGCGCGGCGTCGACTGCTATCCGGACGATCAACTGGCGGTCAACCCCTGGTCCAACTTCGTCTGCTACGAGCAGAATGTGCTGTCGAAGCTCGCGGAAGCGAAGCGGCCCTACCTCGTTCAGCCCGACGCGGGCGACGACGGAAGCCTCGGCTGCTATCGGCAGTTCAGCGTCTACGACCATTGCGGGCGCGACGACTTGTTCATGCCCTGGAGCGCTGCCCTTGCCCTGCAATCGGGCGCAGAGCATTCCGACACGGCGCTGCGGTTCCTCCTGGCGCATGGCCTATCGGACTGCTTCGGACTGGCGGATTCGGCTCGATGGAAGACGGGCGCGTCCGAGGCCTACGCGATCTCTCCGCGGCACGACTTCTGGAGCACGAGTCTCTCGACGATGGCTTTATTGGAATGGCTCGATGGTCCGGCCGGTTCGAGCCGAACGTTCGCCGCGCTGCCGGAGGTTAGCTCGGCGCTCGATCGGGTTTTCCCCAAGGTGCGGCATAATCCTGCTCCGCCGACGGCGAAGTCGCTCGGCAGCGCCGTGGCGATTCCGACGGCTGTCATTGTGCCGTAGCGGGTAGCTGAACTCGTAAGAGTTCAGTCTTTCCGAAGTCTCACGACTTCGGCTACCGGAAAACCAAGATTTGGGATGCAAGCCAGCCCTATTCCGGCGGATCGACCGGTTGGTAGACCTGCGGCATGCGCTCCTGCAGCAAGAGGTCGTAAGCGGCATGCGGCCCCATCTTGAAAAAACGCCGCGGCATCGGTCCGCCGAGCAGGACGTTCGTGAAAGCCAAGAGCGCCATGCCGCTATGGTGTGCCATCACCGTACGGCACAACGTCGGCTCGGCGGACGATCCGTCGCGCTCGGGCGAATAGTCCAGAGCGTCATAGAAGCCGCACGGGCCGAGGCAGCCAGCTTGCTCCAGTCGTTCCAGATTGCGGCAGGCTTCGTCGGGGACGATCATGCTCGCCATCGCCGAGGCATAAGGCGCGATCACGAGGCGATTGCCCGTCCCGCGCTTCAGACCAAGCCCGCGGACGCCGAAGGCGCGATACTGATAGGCGTCGTTTTCATCCACGTCCGCGAAGCAACTCTCGGAAATTCCCCAGGGAGTTCCCGCCTGCCGTGCAAAGCGAATTTGGCGCTCAACGGCGCGGCGGCAACTGATGTCGATGACCGAGCCGGGGGCGGAAGGCATCAAAAGCATCGGCATCAGATATTCGAACATGGTGCCGGACCAGCTCAAAAGCACGGGCTGACCCTCGGGCAAAGCGATCGGCCGCCCCAGAGAAAACCAGTGCTTGAGCGGAAGCTGCCCGTGACTGACCGCCAGGAAGCTCGCCAAGTGGGCTTCCGAGGCCACCAGCCCGTAGTAGCTGTCGTCGCGACGCTGCCGATCGACATCGTAGCCGATTGCCAGCAGCTTGCGCTTCCTGTGGTAGAGGAATCGGTAGTCCATCTTGCCGAAGCGGCGGCAAAGCTGCGTTCCGCGCGTAATCTGCCGCAACTGCTCGCGGGCAGCGTCGGCCGCACGGAGAGCGGCTTGGCGGAGCGAGGCCAGCACCGGCTTCGATTCATCAGCGACGGCCTCTCTGCCGGAACCGAGCCGCTCGTCGATGCGGTCGGCGACGCGCTCGGCGGCGAAGGCCAATTGTTCCAACGTGCAGTGGTCGTCCAATCGCGCGAGCCAGGGAAACATCTGGCTGACGGCCTGCCGCTGGGATTCGCCGGCGGAATGCTGGAAGCGAGTCCAGAATGCCAGGCGAGCAAGATCTCGCCGCATGGAACTGCATTGCCGCACGAGTGCTGCCGCCCACTGCTGCACTTCGGCTGATTCTGCGCCCGCAACGTCGGCAAGATTCACGGCCGCCTTGCGGATGCGCCGAAGGAGGCGCAAGGCTCGGCCCGCGCCGCCGCGAAAGGGCGCGGCAGTCTGCGCTTGCAGTTGTGCGAAGAAAAAGCTGAAGCGGCCCTGGGGCGGAGAAGCATCCGACCGCGTCCGCAGAGCGGCGATGACTTCCAAGGTATCCTGAAGTCCGTGCAGAAGACGCTCATGCACGATCGGTTCCGTCCGCAACTGTTCCAGGCCGACTTCCAGCACCGTCAAGGCGCCCCACAGGTTGCCGCTATCGACACTGGAAACGTAGCGGCCGCCCAGCGGTTGCAGCGTGCGGGTATCGTACCAATTGAAGAAATGCCCCCGATGCCGTTCGAGCCTTGAAAGGGTGCGGAGCGTCAGTCCGCTGCGGCGCAGCAGGCCACTGGCGGAAAGGTACCCGAGATCGTGCGCGGCCAGATCGCTGAGCAGTCCCATGCCGATGTTCGTGGGGCTGGTGCGATGCGCCACGATCCGTCGCGGAAACTCCTGAACATTGTCGGGGGGCAGTCCATGGTCGTGCCGACCGATCGCCACTTCGAAGTAATGCCAGGTCTGCCGGGACCAGCGGCGGAACTGCCGCGACTGGGCTTCCGAGAGTTGCCCTTGCCGGTTCTTGAGCGGCCGCGAAATCGACCATGCTACTAGCGGCGCCGCCATCCAAGATCCCAGAACGGCCGCCCAAAGCCCCAGCGATTGCGTCCCTATTGCCAGCAAGCACGTCAGCCCGAAACCGACTGCAGCACAGATCGACATCACTGTGCAGTAATTGCGGAGACCGTGTGGCGCCAGGCGTTCCGAGTCGCTTGACGTGGTCCATTCCAGCAGCTTCTTCTGCGAAACCGCGAGCCTCCAGAACGTTCGCAGGATCGCGTCGAGGTTGGCATGCACGATATAAGGCAGCACGCATAACGAGAACGCTTCGGCGCACAATGCGGCGCGTGCGGAACGTCCCTGGTCGGCAAGATGCAGACCCCAAGGCTTCTCCTTCGGCTTGCGGAGCAAACTCGGCACTCTGCCCACGATCATCGGGCCAAAGACGATCGCCGCAGCGAGCAGCAACCAGCGGTCGGCCAATGCCGGAGCAAGAATCCATCCCGCGGCGAGAAAACCAAGCAGAAAGACCGGCGCCAGGCTGCGGCGGAGGTTATCAAAGACCTTCCATCGCGAAAGACTGTCGAGTGAATTGGCTTCACTGCCTTGTTCCGAGGGCACGCTCGATGAAAGCCATGCGGCAATCTGCCAGTCGCCGCGGATCCAGCGGTGCCTCCGCTTCATCTCGGCCAAAAATCCTGAGGGAACGCCCTCGAATAACTCCACGTCGCTCACCAGTCCGCTGCCCGCGTAACATCCTTCGAGCAAGTCGTGGCTCAAGATGCGGTTGGTGGGGAATCGGCGGCCCAAGGTTGCCTCAAAGGCTTCGACATCGTAAATTCCCTTGCCGATGAAGCTGCCCCGTCCGAAGAGGTCTTGATAGACGTCGCTTGTCTGACGCGTGTAAGGGTCGATCCCCGCATCACCGGCAAGCAGGCGGCTGAAGATACTGCGGTTCGCCTGGGGAATCGTCACGCTGACACGCGGCTGCAGCAAGGCATGGCCGCGGACCACCGTCTTCGTGGCCGGGTCGACCTCGGGCCAGTTCAACGGATGGGCCATGCAGCCCGCCAACTCGCGGCCCGTAGCCGGTCCTAGGCGCGTATCCGCGTCAAGCGTGATGACGTAACGCACCGCCTCAAGCTCTTCCAGATTGCCGACGATGTCGCTGAAGGCCGCACGCGATCCATGCAAGAGAAGTTGATTGAGCGCGCCGAGCTTGCCGCGCTTCCGCTCTTCGCCCATCCATGCGCCTTCTTGCGGATTCCACTTCCGAGGTCGATGCATCAAGTAGAAAGGAGCCCGGCCGCAATCCCGATATTTCCGATTCAATCGCTCGATCTCGGCACGGGCCACGGCAAGCAAATGCCGGTCGCTGGGCAGCCGCTCCCGCGCGGCATCGGGGAAGTCGGTCACAAGGGCGAAGAAAAGATTGGCATCCTGATTGGCCAAATAGCGCAGTTCCAATTGGCCCGCCAGATCGCGGATTTCCCGCTCCGTGGTCAACATCACGGGCACGGCCACGAGTGTGCGACTATCGCGGGGAATTCCCCTGGAGAAATCCAGCCGCAAGATCGGCCGAGGAGTCACGAGCAAACTGCAAGCCCAATTGACGATGCTTACGGCAAATTGGCTGGCCGCTCCGGCGAAGAGTATGAAAAGAAGCGTGCACGTTGCGACACTGCCGGCGGCGGCAATTTCCAATCCCCACGCGGTCCCGATGGTCAGCAGCCAAACGACCGACATCGCGCCCAGGTAGGCGCCCAACGGGGCGGCCGACGCTGCCCGCGCCGCTCGCTCACCCAAAGAATGCCGGCAGCCAATGCTCTTTTCCAGGATGGCCTTGCCTTCGTCGACGAGGAAATAGCCCACGTGCCGTCCCACAACCGCTTCCCGCCGAGTCGGCGAGCAATCGGGCGCTCGTAGACGGACATCGGCCTGCCGGGCCAGTTCCAAAACCCGCAGGGCAACTTCCGGCTCCGATCGCGAGCTTTGCTCGGCGAGCCGTTCCACGACAACGCGATACCGGTCGCGGCTGGCGAAATCCATCTTGCCGTAAACGTCGGCCGGGTCTTTGCGCAGCGTTTGTTCGACCGCGCTCTCCTCATCGACGAATTCGTTCCAGTCCAGGGCTCCCACCCCGGCAAGGCTTTTGACGCAATTGCGCATGGCGACTTCGTCCGCCGCCTCGTTGCCCTCCGCCTCGTTGGCAGATTCTTCCGCCGGCACTTGCAATCCGCGAGCGATGCGAAGCGACACGCGGCGGAGGTTTTCGATCCCAGCCAGCCGCAGCATCGTGGGAACGGCCCGCAATTCGGCAAGCGTTAGCAGGGAGACCGATTGATAGGCGCTGACGTACTCGCTGAGGTTGTCTTGATCGAGGTGCCCATCGAGCTGCGTAATCAGGTCCAAGGCCAATTCGTAGACTCGCGGCATTTCCGCGCAGGACCCATCGACGAGGCGGGGCAGAGAGCGGCAGAATTTGTGCGATAGATCACGGCGGGCCGCGCGAATTTCCTCCCGGATCAGGTAATAGTTGTCCAGCAGCCAGATGCCCGACTCGGGAATTTTCGCCCCTTCTGCCGCTGCCACCGTGAGAAAGCGGTTCGCTTCCTGAAGGACGCCGGCGCTTTCGTCGAGTCGGCCGAGCAAACGGTCGCGGCGTGAGCCGGCGATCGTGCGCTGACGCTCCGCCAGCTTCTTCGCGTGGTACTTGAGCTCTTCCAGACTGAGGAGATCGGTGCGGATCGGATCGTCCAGCCACTGGTAGCCGACGAACCGCCGGCCGGCCGCTTCCGCCGGCTTCCGCAACGTCTGCGATCGTCCGGATCGGGCATCAGACGATCGGTATGTCGAAGTGACCATCGGCCGTTATTCTCCAAAGTAAAGTGCCAAGAGGCGTTTTTGCCGCTTGGGAAGCGCGCTGCGGTCGGGAATCACATAGCAATTGCCCGCGGGATCGATCAGGAGCAGGCCGCCGCGGCCATAGGGCTGCGAGCCTTCGCCGGGCCGTTCCAATTTCAGGGTCGCCACGCCGGCCTCGGTTTGCAGCGTCAAATGCAGCGCGCTTGCGCTTGTGCGTATCTGGCGAATTGAGCGGACCGTTCGCAGCAGGTAGCGGCGGCTGAGCGAGCGTTCGATCGATTTGCGCTGAGCCGCCGGCCAGCGGTCGAGCGAGTCGATCATTCCGAGCTCGCGTTCCGGCCCCGAGGTTGCGCGAACGCGGAGGCTGATGTACTTCCGCTCATACAGCGTTGGGAATGCAAGCACCGCGTAAACATGCTCGTGGCAAGTTTCGTCGCTCGTCACGCGCAGCGTGCCATGTTCGTCGTCCTCGATCGCGACGGTCTCGGGATCAAGCCAGCGAAGTTCGTCCGGATCGTCACAGTCCGCATCGCCGCAATCCGCTTCGTCATCCTCGCGGGTGCCCGCGGAATCGAAGGGGTTATCCGGCGCGAAGGGGGCGTAAGTTTCACCACTGCCCTCCGCGCTTTCCGCCGCCGGTTCAAATTCGTGAAGGGCTCCCGCGACGATGGTGGCGGCGAGGCGATGGTGGCGATCGTTCAGGTTGCCCTGAAGCGTAACCAGGGCGCTGTAAACGCCGCCTTGAGCGATCAGCTCGTCCTGATTGCCCTGCTCGACGAGTCGGCCATCTTCGAAGACCAAGAGCCAGTCCGCGTCGCGCAGCGTCGAGAGGCGGTGCGAAATGACGATCGCCGTTCGCCGCCGGGTCCACTGACGGATGGTATTGCAAATCGCGCGTTCCGATTCCGCGTCGATGTTCGATGTCGCCTCGTCGAGAATGAGGATGGCCGGATCGTAAACGATCGCACGGGCGATGGAGAGCCGCTGCCGCTCGCCGCCGGAGAGCCCCGCGCCGCCTTGCCGGAGTTGAGTCGAATAGCCGAAGGGCATCCGCATGACGAAGTCGTGCGCGTCCGCATGACGCGCGGCCCGCAGGATCTGCTCCGGCTCGGCGGACGAATTACCGTAGGTGAGGTTTTCGGCCACGGATCCGCGAAAGAGAAACGGATCTTGCGGGACCATGCCGATCTGCTGCCGCAAATGCTGCGGGCTAATCTGCCGCACATCGCGGCCGTCGACGCGGACCGTCCCGCTGTCGGCCTCGTAGAGCCTACCGACCAGGCTGACCAAAGTCGATTTGCCGGAACCGCTTCTTCCCACGACGCCGACGAGTTGCCCAGGCCGAATTTCAAAGCTCACGTCCTTGAGGACCGGCCGATTCTTGTCGTAGCCGAAGGAGACGTGCTCGAGTTCCACATGGCCGCGGACGCGCCCGAGCGTCGCATCCGCCGGAGACGACTCGACCTCGCTGGGCGTGTTGAGCAGTTCGGAAATCCGCCGACCTGTGCTGAAGAAACTGGCGAACCAGACGGTCGACTCGGCGATCGAAGTCAGCGGAGCATAAAACATGGCGAGGTAGGCCAGAAAGGCCATCAGCGAGCCCAGCGACATCGTGCCGAAGAGCACGGCCCGGCCGCCCACATACCAGACCGCCAGCCCGCCCACGGCGAAGAGCAGGCCCATGACGGCGGTAAATGTCGAGGCCGAAAAATCGACGGTCAGGCGCGAGTCGCGGAGGCGGCGGCTCGATGTGCAAAACCGGTCGATCTCGTGTTCCTCTTGGACGAACGCCTTCACCACCCGCATGCCCGTAAGCATGCCCATCAGGGCGTTCGCCTGCTTTCCCACCGCTTCCCAGTAGTGGTGCTGTCGAGGCTGGAGATAGCGAGTGAAGTACCAACTGCCGGCAAGGATCAGCGGCATGGGCAAGAGAGTGATCGCGGCGAGCGTCGGATTCAAGTAGAACAGGGCGACGCTGATGCCCACCAATTGCAGCGACTGCAGGAGCAGCCCGCTGGTCATATGATAGATCAGCGTATGCAATGTTTCCGTATCATAGGCAACCTGGCTCATGAGCACGCCCGATTGGTTCCGATCGTGGAATGCCAAGGGCAAGTGGTTCAGTTTCCTCACGAGTTCGCCGCGGAGTTCGGCCGTCATCGAAGCGCCAACGCGGCTGGAGATATATCCCTTCCAGATGCCGACCAGGGTGCCCGCCAACCGCGCCAGCAGCAGGCCTGTTACGATGGCCAGCAGCAGATAGAGCGCTTGGTGGGAAGGGTTGAACGTGACGTCGGACTTGAGAACGCGATCGACCAGCATGCCCTGAAGCAAAGGGGGCAGGACTTCGATTCCCACGGCGATTGCCGACAATGCCAGCAATAGCAGCACACTCGACCGGAAAGGCCGGAGTAGTGCGCCCAACTGGGCCATGACGCGAACCGGCGGCTGGCCGCCCGCCGCATTCGTCGCGGGCGTGGCGTCGCTTCCCGAAGCCGCTCCGGAGCGCTCCGCGGAACCTATCGGCCGGGCCAAACCATTGTCGGTGCTCAACTTACCAATAAACTCTGTCGATTCATGGTCGACGCCGCCGGGCCGCCGCAGCAGATCCGTCCACTGCCCTCCGATGCGGGCCTGGATGAAATGCGAGCCGACGCCGGACTGGACTCGAAAGGCCTCAATCTCGCCCCGCGACCATTGGTGTGCGAGTTGATCACCGTTGCGGACGGTTAGTCGCACGTCGTCCGCCACGAGCCGGCCTGCACTGGCGCCGCCGTCCAGGTCAATGCTCGTTTCGAGACTAAGGGCGCAGTCTTCGTCGGGTAGAAGGGTAGCCCGATCGTTCATTTTCATTGGGGTGTGATGCGGCGCCATCGGTGCGTCGCTATTAGGATCTCCCTCGCTCAGCCGAGAGGCCGAACAGGGAGGTGGAGGCGGGAGTATTCGGCTGCGACAATTCTGTCATGGGGTTGGTTCAAAATTGTCGCATTTATTAACGGGGCCCGCGTCAGTGCGAGCCGCAAGCTCTATGCAAAGGACATGCCGCTATAAAATGGCAAGGCCTTTTGAGCGAGATGTCATTTGGCTCAGGGCGTAATCGGTCTGAGCTCATAACAAACTACGGTCTTTGCCGGTATTACGAACCTTGCCTAGGCTTAAAAATTCTGTCGGCATCCTTAAAAATCGCACATTCGTCTTGTTATCAAGTACGCGATTCAAATTGGATTAGTTCATCCGCTCGCGAATGCATTCATGATATGGGTAACATACAAAGCTGTCAAAGAGATTAATTCGGGGGGTAAGGTAATTGCCGCCACGAAAGCCAGCGGCCGCCGCGCAAAGTTTGTGCGGCAACGTTGAACGAATGGAAGGGTTCGTCTCTTGCTTTGGACACGCTCCTGAACAACTACCTTATTGGGCGAAGCAAGGTTGCTGAGGCCGTGTAACGGTCAGTTTGGACACGATTTTTCCATGTCCTAGCCAACTCGCCAAAAGAGGGGACACGCCGCATCCATAGGGCTATCTTGCGTCCAGGGAATTTCGCCGGCAACAGCCAGCCCTTGGTATACTGGGCAAGTAGCAATATAAGAGGAATCAAGGTATGCACTGGATCCATGCTTGGTTCGATCTTTTCTCATGAGGCACAACGATGAAATCCGCAAATGACGACCGGCAAGGGTCCAAGATGAGTCGCAAGCAGTATGAAAAGGAGATGCGCAAGCTCCAGACGGAGTTGTGTGTCTTGCAGGAATGGGTGAAGGCCAAGGGCCTGAAGGTCATCATCGTCTTCGAGGGCCGCGACGCCGCGGGCAAGGGCGGCACGATCAAGGCGATCACTGAGCGGGTCAGCCCACGCGTTTTTCGCCTCGTTGCCCTGCCGTCCCCCTCCGACCGCGAGAAAACGCAGCTTTACATGCAACGTTACTTGCAACATTTTCCGGCGGCGGGCGAAGTCGTGATCTTCGACCGCAGTTGGTACAACCGCGCCGGCGTGGAGCGGGTGATGGGCTTTTGCTCCGACGAGCAATACGATCGCTTTCTCGAGAATTGCCCGGTGGTTGAGCAGTACATGACCGACGGCGGCATTCTGCTCGTCAAGTATTGGCTGGAGGTCAGCCAGGAGGAGCAGGCCCGGCGTTTCGAGGCCCGCATCGACGACCCCATGCGGCAGTGGAAGCTCAGCCCGATGGATGTCGAATCGTGGACCCGCTGGTACGGTTATTCCCGCGCCCGCGACCGGATGCTCGAAATGACCGACAGCGAGCACGCCCCCTGGCACATCGTTCGTTCGGACGACAAGAAGCGGGCCAGGCTCAACTGCATTTCCCACTTCCTCGGCCTGATTCCCTACGAAAAGCTTTCGCGAAAGAAGGTGAAGCTTCCCAAGCGCTCGAAAGAGGGCAAGTACGACGATCAGCAAGCCATCGCCGGCCGGAAATTCGTGCCGGAGAAGTATTAAGTCCTCTTTGCGCTCGTTGTGTGTGTAGGGCGGGCTTTAGCCCGCCCCATCGCCAAAATGTGGGGGCGGGCTAAAGCCCGCCCTACGGCTCGCACCTTGGACCGGAAAAGCCGTCAGTTGCCGCGGGCCGAAACGGGCCGGCTCACGTAGCCGCTGCTCGGTCCGGCGCGGGTGCCGAACTGATAGCCGAAGACCACGTACATCTGTGATGCGGGCGAGTCGGCCGTGGTGCCGACCAGACCCGTCACGTCAACGAATGTGCGATTCGTCGGCCGCCACTGTATGCTCGGGCCGATCAGGAACTCGATCGAAGGATTGTCCCGCGCGCCCTTCTCCGTGATGCTCGCCAGTCGGCACTCGATACCCGTCAGTAACCGCTCTTCGACCAGGGGCGTCGTTAGTGCGTGGCTCCAGGCGTACTCGCTCTCGCACTCGCCGTCGACTTCCTGTTCCCAGATCAGGTTCGAAGCATAGAACAGGCGCGACGAGAGGTTCTCGCCGAATAGCAGCTTCAATTCGAACTTGTTCGGCTTGTCTTGCGGACCCCCGCGTTCGATCCATTCGGCATAGAGGGTCGGATTGAGCGGGATCACGTCCCAGTCCGCCATGGCCCAGCGAAGCTCGACTTGAACGCCTTCGTGGTTGGCCTGCTGCTGGTTATTCGAATCGGGTTCGATGTTCCATCGCTCGTACAGGTCAAGTTGGAATCGGCCGGGCAGGCCGACGGCGAACTCCTCCAAGAAGCGGAACTCGGTATTGCCCGCTCGAGGCCATGTGGGCCGGACCCACTGCTCCACTTCCGCGGTGCCCGCGGGCAGCACGTAGACGCGGGTGGTGGGAAAGACGCGCTGCGTGGTCCAATCGGGCTGCTGGTAGGGACCGACCAGCGTGTCGAAGCTGCCGATCGCATCCGACGACCAGGAGATGCTGCCGTCTCCGTTGCCCCCGACATTGCCCGGGGCCTGAGTGTCTGGGCGCACGACGACTTCCGGGAGCGTGGGAGCGGGCGTTCCGCCCCCAAACGGTGGTTGGGCTACCGAGACCTGGGTACTTGCCGCTGCGACGCAGGCCGCGGCCGCGATCGCCAACGAGGTAATAAGTCGCATGATGGCATCCTTGCTGCGTTGCGCGATCCATGCAGGGCAACAACCCTTGGCGCAATGCGATCCCGATGTAGCGTCTATCAGGAATGTTCCGTAGTTAAGCGGCGAACCTTTCGCGCGGCCAAAACCTGCTGCAACGAATATCGGGCATGCTCCTCGAATGCCTTGATCAAGGGATGCTCGAAGCAGGCGGCCGTCGTTCACGGCGCCGTTACAATCGGCCCAACCGCTACATGCCGCGTTCGCTGAGCAGGAATCGAACCCACAAGATCTCCTGAGAGGCGATATTCGTGCCACCCTGCCGGGCCGGTGCGAACCGCCAACGGTCGCGCACCGTTGAAACCGCCGCTTCATCGAGCGACGAGAAGCCGCTGGATCGTTGCAGCTTGACGTCGTCGACGCCGCCGTCCTCTTGAATCGAGACCCGCAAGACCACGATGCCCTCCTGGCCTTTGGCGACCGCGTCGGGCGGGTAGTGCGGCTTTGGATTCGAAATGTATCCGGCGCGATGATCACCGCTTCCGCCGGCGCCCCCGCCGCCGCCAGGGCCAGCGTCGATCGCTTCGACGAGACGTACCGCGGGCAGACTGGAAACGAATCGTCTCCGTGCGGCCGGCGCTTCCACATTCAAGGGCAACGACGGGGTCACCGGCATGGTCAGGTCTCGAGGTGGCAGCGGCGTTAGCGGCGCAACGGGCGTCGGAGTTTCCGCCGGCGGCATCCGGGCTGGCTGTGAGAGGCGCGGGACTCCGTCCTGGCCGGCTATTTTGTCGGCAGCGACCTCTCGAGGCGCCGGCGGCTTCTCGGCCGGCGGGCGCTGGAAGGCCTGCAGTTTTTCTTCGTCGTGCACGTCATCGCTGAGCGAGAACTCCGCCGGCCTGCCGCCTGCCAGGCCACCCGGCCCAGGCCGTCCGCCGCCGATGTCGCCATACGTTGGCGGCTCGTAAGTCGGCAATGCGGAAATGCAGACCAACGTGCCCAGCAAGCTGCCATGCAAAGCCAAGCTGACCAGGAGGCAGCAGATGGCTTGGCGTCGACCAGGGGAGTCGGACATTTCGCGCAAAGAAAATTCGCTATCGAACATTGAGAAGCGCCATGGTTGCCAGGCAAGAATTTGTCCGGCGTTCCTCATTATTCTACCATCCCGCGGCCTACCGATTCCAGGCTTTCCTGGCCCCGCGCTGGGCATCTTTCGTATTCAGAACAATTTTGTATTCCTTTTGCGCCCTGGGGCATAGAATTCGTCGAAAGGAGAAAGAGAAGATGAGTACCAAGTCGACACAGAGTCAGGCCGATCAGGGCAATACCCGCAAGGACCCCGACGATTGGACCACCGGGGATGAACCCTTGACCGGAGCCCAGCGATCCTATCTCCACACGCTTGCCGAGGAGGCGGGAGAGGAGATAGACGACAATCTGACCAAGGCCGAGGCGTCCAAAAAAATCGACGAATTGCAACGAAAGACCGGGCGTGGCAAAGCGGCCTCAGAAGGCGACACGACCAACGGCGCTCAATAAGCCACTCTTTCTCGGTGCGCACTGGCGCTTTAGTCGCCAGGATGCGTCGGTTGTGACCCGTTTCTTTCGCTGACCATCGCGTCTACGGGGAGTCCGGGGTGCGGCGCTCGCCGGAACAGAAATTGCGGCGTTCCCGCCTGTGGATAATTCCATCAGGCTTTTACGGAGGCTATTCCAATGGCAACGAAGACTAGTCACGGCGCGAAACAGACGACAAACCACGACACGATTCGGCGGTGGGCCGAAGAACGCGGCGGCAAGCCGGCAACAGTCAGGTCAACCGAGCGAAAGGGAAGCCCGGGAATTCTAAGAATCGACTTTCCCGGCGGTGCCGGCGACGAAGCGCTCGAAGAAATCTCTTGGGATTCGTTCTTCGAGAAATTTGATGCTGCCGACCTTGCGATGATTTATCAGGAAGAGAAGGCTGACGGCGAGCAAAGCTATTTCTGCAAGTTCGTAAGTAAAGAATCCGCGGAGGATTAGCCGCGAACGCGGACGGGCTTATCGCGACTCGGCGGCGCCGTGATACGCCGCTTCGAGCTTGGCGACGTCGATCTTGACCATTTGTATCATGGCTTCCATCACCCGTCGGGCTTTGACGGGGTCTTTATCGTGCAGCATCCGCGGCAGGGCTTCCGGAACGATCTGCCAGGGAACGCCAAATTTGTCCTTCAGCCAACTGCACTGGACGGGCTTGCCGCCATCGGCCGTGAGCGCGTCCCAGACGCGGTCGACCTCCGCTTGATCGCTGCATAGAAGGGAAAGGGAGACCGCATTGTTGTACGTCACATTCGGGCCGCCATTCAGGGCTTGGTGCTGCTTGCCCGCTAAAGTGAATTCGACCATAAGCGGTTCACCCGTCTTTGCCCCCGGTGTGTCGATCGACGATCTGAGAATCCGATCGACGCGCGAGTCGGGGAAGAGCGAGACGTAGAACTCGGCCGCCTCCAAGGCTCGGCCGTCGAACCACAGGCAAGGAATGATCGTCGGCGTCTGAGCCACAATTGGTTCTCCGTATTTTGACGAGTAGATCGGCTGCCGCGCCGCTGTCGTCATCGAACTCACGGGCAACGATCAGCCTTTCAATTTACGCCGCCATCACGAGATTGCAAGCTGCCACGTAAACATTTAAATGGCGAAACGATGCGCCGGGTGTTTGCAAGCGGGCCGTGCTAGCACTTATCATGGTGATCGCTCGCTCAACGGACTGCCCCTTGCCACGGACGGACTCTTCGTGTTCTCCACCACAGCTCACACTCCATTCGTCGAATTCGGTGCGTGGACACTTAGCCCCGAGCAAGCGTGGCCAAAGGGCGGCATCTTGCTTGCCGGCAGTCCAAAGGAGAACCGCAAGCTGGTCCGCCACGCGGCGCCCTTGGCCCCCGGCGTCTATGGAATGATCGACGTGGAGGGCGAACTGCTTTACATCGGCCAATCGCGCTCACTGCGGAACCGACTTTTGAGTTACTTCGCGACCTCGCCGCCTGGCAAGGCTGGGCGAATTGCGGGTTGCACGCAGCGGCTCGTGTGGGAGACGGCGCCAGATGAATTTGCCGCATTGCTTCGAGAGCTGGAACTGATCCGCCGCTGGCGGCCGAGGTTCAATGTTCGCGGACAGCCGGGGCGTCGAAGGCCCGCGTACCTGGTGGTCAGCCGAGGGCCGGGCTCGCGTCTTTATCTGGCACGCAAGCCAGTGAAGGGCGACAGGGCCGTCTTCGGGCCGGTGAGGGCAAGCCGCACCTGTCAGCGGGCTGTGCATGCCCTGAACGACTTCTTTCAGCTTCGCACCTGCGGGCAACAGGTGCCGATGCATTTTTCCGAGCAGCGCGTGCTATTCGAGTCGGGCACCGCGGCATTGTGCGCCCGACACGCCCTGGGCATTTGCCTCGGCCCGTGCGCTTCGAACTGCTCCCGCGACCAGTACAGCGGCCGCGTCCGAGCGCTGAAGCGATTTCTACGCGGGACCGACGGTTCGGTACTATCACATCTCGAGCAAGCGATGCTGACGGCAGCAGAAGCCATGCGGTATGAGGAAGCCGCTATCGATCGAGACCGGTGGGAGGCGGTGACGGCGCTCGATGAACAATTGGAGCGCTTTCGCACGGCGCAGCGGGACTACAGCTTTATCTACCCCTTGCCCAATGGAACGGGCGGGCATACCTGGTACTTCATCCGTGCCGGCGACGTCGTGGCGGCAGCAACCGAGCGGCGCCGCGCCCTTGCATTGATCGATGAAGTGTATGGCGCCGACGGCATCGTGAAGCCGGACGATGTGGAAGTGACGCTGCTGGTAGCCGGCTGGTTCCGAAGCCGGCCGGAAGAGATGCTGCGTACCGTGTTGCCGAAGGAATGCCTCGACTCGTCTGGTGCCTTGACGCTACTGCTTCCCTCGGCTTAACCGCACATTCTCGGCAAATTGGTGCAAGTCGTTGCCCTTGAGCACAGCGGACAGGAGGTCAGGAAGGTGGTCTGGCGTGCAACCGAAGCAGGGCATGCCGAGCTTAGTAAGTTTGCCGGCCAGATCCTCGTTGTATCGCGGCTGCCCCTGGTCGGAAATGGCCAAGAGCGCCACGGCACGTACGCCGCTCTCCAGCAGAAACTCCATCTTTTTCACGAAGCGGCTTGGATTCGGACTGGTGTCGAAGAGATCGCCGATGACGATGTAGAGCGTCTTGGCGGGCGTGTGCATGAAGCGCTCGCAGTAGCAGGTGGCCTTCCAGTAGTCCTCCGCTCCGCCAAGCTGCACGCCGAAGAGTAGATCGACCGGATCGCTGCAATGTTCCGTAAGATCGGCGACCTCTTCGTGGTTGAAGGCCACGACGTGCGTCTCGACCGCCGGCATGCTGGCCAGAATCGCGCCCATGATGCCGCCGTAGATCAGCGAAGCGGCCATCGAGCCGGACTGGTCCATGGCGATGATCACGTTCCACTCGTTCTGCCGCCGCCGGCGGTTGTAAAATGAGATTTCTTCGGGAATGATCGTCTTCAACGACTTATGGTAGTTCTTGAGATTGCGGCGGATCGTGCGCGGCCAGTCGAGATTCGGCAGGCTGCGGAAGGGCGAGTGTTGGCTGCGGTCGAGCGAGCCGCGAATGGCCTGGGCGAAGCGCGATTCGAGCCGTTTGCGAAGCTCCTCGACCACGCGACGCACTAGGTCCCGCGCCGCGGCCTTGGCTTTCTCAGGCACGAGGTTCTTCATCTCCAAGACGGCGCTGGCCAGGTCGATCGAAGGCTCGACGCGGGCCATGATCTCCGGCTCGAAGAGCAGTTCTTTCATGCCGCGGCGCTCGATGGCGTCGTGCTGCAGCAGGACGACCACGTCTTTGGGAAAGAAATTGCGGATCTGATCGAGCCAGCGGGCAACGCGCGGCATCTGCCGGCCTTTCACCGTGCCGCCGAGGCTGGGAGGAAGCTTGTCGTTGGGCGATTCCCATTCGTCGCGGCTGATCTCGTCGTCCGAGTCGCAGGCGTAGATCGCCTCCAGGGCCTCGTCCATCTCCTGCTGCTCCGCCGAGAGCGCGCAGCCCGCCGGCGACATGCCGCTCATGCACTCCTGGGAGCTCTTGCCCAGGATCAATCGCCACCGCAGAAGTTGTTCCTGGCTGAATTCCACGATCACAGATCTCCAAAATCGAACTCGTTGAGGCTTGCCAGCTTCTCTTCCTCTTTCTCCGTTAGCTCGGCCTCGATCATTTCGCTGGCGGCGTCGGCATTGACCTTCCAGCACTCGCCCAGGTTCTCGGCAATCTGCCGCTTCTCGCGGGCACTGAAGGGGCCAAAGGCGCGACGGAGGAAAACGAGGGCGCGGCGGAATTGATCTTCGTCGAGCGATTGAATGTAGCCGGCAAGCTGTTCCCAGAGCGACTGCCGCGCCAAGAGCGCATAGCGATTGCGCTGGGCGAGTCCCTCGAACCAGCCTGCCCCCAGATCCGCCGGCACGCCGGGCGAGAGGCGGCGGGAAACTTCCCGCGCCAAGGCGTCGTTCTCCATCAGCCCGCGCTCCAGCAGGATTGCACAGGCAAAGCCCGAGAGCGACGGATTGCGGTCGTCGGCGTCGGAGAGTTTTTTGAGCTGATCGACCCACAGGCTCTCTTCGACGCGGTCGTGGAACTCCAAAGCGACCTTGTTGAGCTCGTCAACTGCCTGCATCAGTTCCTTGACGGCCTTGTCGTCGCAATTGGCGGCGGCGAAGAGGACAAGGGCGGCCTGTACGAAAAGCGCTTCGACCAGCGGCACTAGCGGCGCGGCGTCGAAGCGGCGAACGTCGCCGTAGCGCACCACCAGCCCCAGGTTCCACGCGGCCGAGGCCAGCGGCGGAAAATCGCTGCTCGCCGCCGCGAGTTCCTGCAACCGCCGCCGGGCAAGCTCCATCGAAGCCATCAGCCCGCATTGGCAGGCGTCGCGCACCAGGACTGCTGCCTCGGCGATCGACGCGCAGCTTTCGAGCTGCGACTTGAACTTGTAGGCCGTCGCCATTTCGACCGTCTCGCCCAGCAGCACGGCCTCAACGAGCTCGATTTCGCTCTGCGGCGACCACTGCACGAGCCATTTCTCGGCCCACGTCGCGCCCTGCTGCCGCACTGGAGCCTGCTTGCAGAACGAAATGCCCAGCACGCGAAGACGGTGAAAGAACGACGAGCGGTGGAGGTCCAGAAACGCGGCCTCGTCGCTCTTCACGTTGCGGTTCTCTCGCAAGTCGAGCGAAAGTTCCTGTTGGACCGCGGTACGGTACTTTTCCAGCTTCAGCCGCTGCAGTTCACGATCGAAGTCGGACTGGATCGAGGTCTGGCTGACGCCGCGCGGAAGTTCGCCGATATCGGTGCCCACGTCGACCCGCGCCAAGGCGTCCTTGACGGTCGCCAGTTCGCCCTGGCCGAGCAGCGTGATGGCCGCGTCGCGAAGATCGGCGAGCGTGGGAGCGAGCCCGCGCTGGAAGGCGGAAAGCGTCTCGGCAAGCCGCACGCCGTCGATGACTTCGGCCGTCGAGCGATGGATGCCGCCTTCGCGGAGATGCCGCGCGACGAGCGAAAGGTAATGCCGCGAGAGATCCCTTACGCCGCCGGTCGGTAGCGATTGCCAGAGCAGCTCGAAATAGGCCGGCGCCAAGTTGCCCGCCCCATATCCCGATTGCGAGGAGAGCTTGAAATAGGAATAAGGCATGAGCGTGAGCTTGCTGGTGCGGCGGCGGAGCGAGGCGAACTCGTCGTCGGTCATGGCTGGGAATTCGCTCGAAAGCACTGGAGCGTGGAAGGCGCCGACGACGGCCACGATCTTTTCCGGCTTTGTGCCGGCGGCGATCGCGGCGGCCACGCGACGGCGCATGTAGGCCTCGCGGACGAGGTTCTCGGCCCGCCAGCGCGGCGCGTCTTCCTCCAGCTCGCGCAGGGCCGCGCCAAGCTCGAGCGTCGCGCCGGCGTAGCTCTGCGGATCGGCGTTGTGCTCGAAGTGGCGTTCCCAATAGGTGTCGTAATCGCGCTCGCCCGCCAGTTCGGCGATCCGCTGGTAGAGGCTCCGGGGCGGCTCGGGCACAGCCACCGGCGATGGCGGCACGGCAGGAGATTCCGGCGAAGCGGCCGAGGGCTCGGACGAAGGAGGTGCATCGTCCGCTTCTGCTTCCTTCGCACGCTTTGCCTCGGCACGCTGTTTTTCAGCCCACTCGATCTCGGCCTCTTGCAGCCCGAGGAAAACGTCTGACGGCAGATCGAAGAACTCGGCCGTGGCGTCGTTTTCCTTTGTCCAGCAGACGGCCTGGTATTCGGGACTGTAGCGCGCGAGCGGATAGACGAGCGTGCGGACGGGCAGCGCTTCCGTGTAGGCCAAGATCGCGATCGGAGGCCGCGTTTTGGCTCGGGTCACGTCGGACAGCAATTCGGTCGCGTCGTCGAGCCCTTCGATCAGCACCAGCTCCGGCCTGACGCGGTCGAGAAACAGGCGCAACTGCCATGCCCCCATCGGCGACAGATGCCGCACGCCAAAGACATTGATTTGCCAGTTCACTCATTATGCTCCGAGCACGCCGTGAACAGCGGCCGCCACTCGGCGCCGCGCTTCTTGAGGATATTCGTCAGGTACTCTTGCCATGTCGTGCGGTCTTTCTCTTCGTCCTTGACGACCGACCCTTGCAGGCCGGCCGCAAGGTCGTCAGGCGTGACCTGCCCGCTGCCGAAATTGCCGGCCAGGGCCATGCTGTTGGCGAGCACGGAAATGGCCTCGGCGGTGGAGAGCACACCGGAGGGCGTTTTGAGCTTGTTCTTGCCGTCGAGCGTCTGGCCCAGCCGCAGCTCGCGGAAAATCGTGACGACCTTTTCGATCGCCTCGGCCGCGGGCACGTGCGCCCGCAACGCGAGACTGCCGGCGAGTTCCGTGACGCGCTTGCGGACGATCTCGATTTCGGTCTCCAGCGTCTTGGGCGTGGGCAGGATGACGATGTTGAATCGCCGCTTCAAGGCTGCGGACATGTCATTCACGCCGCGGTCGCGGGTATTGGCTGTGGCTATGATGGAAAAGCCGCGCTTGGCGGCGACTTCTGTCTCCAGTTCCGGCACGGAGACGCGTTTTTCGGAAAGCAGCGAGATCATGGCATCCTGTACTTCCGAAGCGCAGCGGGTGATTTCCTCAAACCGCGCCAGGGTGCCCGACTCCATGGCGCGGAAGATCGGACTCTTAATGAGCGCCGCGGGGCTCGGGCCCTGGGCGATGAGCATGGCGTAGTTCCACGTGTAGCGGACCTGCTCTTCGGTGGTGCCGGCGGTGCCCTGAACGACCTTGGTCGAATCGGCGTTGATGGCCGCGGCCAGATGCTCGGAGAGCCAGCTCTTGGCGGTGCCCGGCTCGCCGATGAGCAATAGCGCGCGGTCGGTCACGAGCGTGGAGATGGCGATCTCCACGAGCCGCGAGTGGCCGATATACTTGGGTGTGATCTCGCACTTGCCCGCCCTGCCTCCACAGATGTAGGTATGCACCGCGCGGGCCGACATCCGCCAGCCGGGCGGTTTTTCGTACTTGTCTTCCGCGATGAGGGCTTCGAACTCTTCGGTGTAAAGTTCCTCGGCCGGCGCGCGAAGGATCTCGCCCTGCGATTTTCCGTTGCCGATTTCCGCGGCAGGCTTGGTTTTTGCCATGAAGCGCTCCTTTTTTGTCCTATGCATTGTCAGCCGCGGAGCGGCGAAAGCTAATAGCCAGGGTCGTGAGACCCTGGAAATGGTAAAACCGAAGCAAACAGCCCCGTACGGGGCGAAAGTACCTTGGCTTATTCCCAAAGGTATCGTTCGTCATATGGCAGGTTATGCCGCTTGAGGAACGCCACAAATTCCTCTTGATAGCTTTTCATCCTGTGATGCTCTGCTTGATTTTCGATGTATCGTACAACTACTTCAACATTGGACAAACTGACACTGAACGCTCCGTATCCGCTTTGCCACGCGAAGCCGCCTTGGTTTGCAAACGTCTTGTGAATCCAGTTCGACGAATTGGTTTTGACCGTGCGGATCAGGTCGGCAATGGAAATCTGTTTGCTCATCGAGATTAGCAGGTGAACATGGTCAGGCATTCCGCCAGCGGCAAGCAACGTTGTCCCCGTTTCGCGGAAAATTCCGCCCATGTATGAGTAGAGCCGCGGTGCAAATTCCGTCGAAATCAACGGCTCCCGGTTCTTGGTGCTGAAGACCACATGGCAAATCAGGGAGGTAAACGATTGAGGCATGAGCGGCGTGTCTTTCGCCCCTCGCGGGCTTGCAAAATGTTCTCTTGTGTCGGTTCCAGGGTCTCACGACCCTGGCTATTGACTTTTGCCGCTCCGCGGCTGAACCAGTCGCTCCTACGAATTCTTCAACTGCGTCACGTAGTCGTGCAACAAATCAATTGACTTCTCCGGCAGCGTGGGCAAGAGCGCCTCAAACTTCGGCACCGCCTCTGCCTTTGGCAAACCGAGAATCAAGTGATCAACCCACGAGAAGCCGTAAGCAACTTTCTGTTTTGCCAGCTTCTTGATGAATTCGATGACCGCGTCGGTAGCTTCTGGATGGCGCACTCGGACCATCGCCTCAAGGATCTCATAGCGACCGAAAATCAAATGATCGACCTTGGCGTTGGCAATAAAAGCCTTGCTTCGACTGGAAAGGAACGCATTTGCTTTGGCGTGGCCCGGCACGGCAAGCACCGCCACGAGGTCGTCATCCTCAATCTCGATCGCCAAGTCGAGCCAACGAGGATCGAGATTTGCCCTCAGAGCTCCGTATTCGTAATCGAATCGCGAGTCCTTAGTGATGGTGTTAAGAATCTCATCGCGCTTTTCGGAAGCTGGAGTGCGTTTCTTCTTTCCGTCGGGCTTTGCCGCGAGATAGGGGCTGAACAGCTTAAATACCTCGGCCGGTTTGCGCGACTGGCAAGCGGCAATGAACACATCTCCGACGCGCCCGGAAGGAATTGACGCATGGGCATCGACCAAGGCCGATTGCACTTTGGCCGAGCCAGTCGACATCACGGAGACCAGCCGCTCGACAAGATCCTTTCCGCTCGGCTCGCCTTTGACCGCGGCAAGCTTCTCGACCTGGGCGAAGAGGTTCAAGAGCAGCTTTTCCGTCTTTTTGTCATCTCGGCCGCGCAGGCACTCCAGCAGCAACAGGGCATGCTCGTTGAGCCGGCCGAGCTTCTGCTTGTCTTTCTCCTTGCCGCCAAGGATCTTTTCGAATTCCTTCTCCGCCGCCTCGAGCAGAAAGTCCGTAAGCGCCGGACTGCGATGATTGCAGATCGCCGCGACGGCCAGCTCGAAGTTCGGGCCGTTGATGGCGTCGCAAAGCGTCTTGATCGCATCGGCGGCGCTGCTCGCGCCGAGCGCCTTGAACGCGGCCGAGCGAACGTCCTTGGCCTTCGACTTCGCCTGCGATAAGAGGAACGGCAGATCGTCCGGTGCGTCGCCGAGACACTCGACGGCCGCGATGCGAATCTCCTGCGAGCCTTCGTCGAGAGCCCGCTTGACCAGTTCGCGCGTGCCCTCGGCGTCGAGCGCGTGCATCAGCGTAAGCCGCCGTGCGTGACCCTGGCGGCCTTTGAGGTCGAACTTGGCCCGCAGCTCCGGCAGGATCGCCGGGCCATAGAGGGGCAGGATTTTGTTGGCCACGAATTCACTGATTTCCGCATAGGTGTCGTCCAGCGCACCGAGGGCCGGGCTGATGAGCCGCAAATCGCGAAACGCACCGCGCTCGTGGGCGTCCTTGATCAGTTCCATGCGGCCCGAACCGGTCGTCGTCAGGGCCTCCAGCAGCGGCTTGATTACGCGAGCGGAGGCCTGCGTCCTGGTCATGCCGAGATCGGTCGACGGCATCGGTTGCCAATCGCCTTCCACACCCGTTTCGCCTTGCGTGTAAAGGATCGCGCCGACGAGCGAGGTCAGCTCCAATAGCGCTGCGGGCGCGGATTTTTCGTTGCTCTCGACAAGCCTGGTCGCCGCCTCAGCCACTTTTGCGAAGACCGGCGCCTTCGCGCCCGCTTGCTCGAGCGGCGGAATCAACTTTTTCAGGCGAAAATCGCCCGCGGCCACGCTGCTGCCCGCAATCGCCAGGCGGCGAGTTTCCTCATGAACTTGCGAAAGGATGGGAATGCTCACGGTTCGCGCCTTGTCGTTTGTTAAAGCGTCAACCTTACCACGTCCGTTTTCGTCACGATGCTCAGCGGCTTGACCTCGAGCTTGCGGCTATCAAGATCGTGGCGGAAGCGGACGATCAGCGTTTGATTCTCCAAAAATTCCTTCGGCAGCAGCGGCAAGAGGTGCGTGCTGCGGGGCTCTTCGCTCAAGCCGCGATCGGTCATCGCCAGACGCTCGCCCTTGGCGTCCTCGACAACGGGCCGGTTGCCGACCGTGCCGATTCGTTTGTAATTCAGGGCGAAAATCGGGTACTTATCGGCCAGCGGACCTTTGAGATGTGACTTCACTTCCTTCACCGCGGCGGCGAAATCGCCGCGGCCGTGACCGCGGATGGTCTGCAGATCCTTGGGCTCGATGGGCCGCGGGAGCATGCCGTCCCAACGGATGCGGCCGTTCAGGTCGCCAGGATAAATGCAAAGTTCCTTGATCTGGGCAACCTGGAAGAAACTATCGTCGCTCTTGATATGCTTCGCCGCCTTGTAAGGCCGGAAATTCTTGGTCGCATAGATGCGGCCAGCGCCGAGATGCATCCAGATGCCCGTATCGACATATTCCTGCCGCGCGGCGTCGTCGAACGAGTGGAAGGCAAGCTGCACGAGCTCGACGTTTTCCTCGACGAGCCCGGCTTCCTTCAGTTCGCGAAGTTGCCAAGCGTGGCCCAGCCAGGCGGCGATGCTCGTATCGGTCTCCGGCGCGAGCTCGGGATCGTCGAGCCTCCCCTGCAGATACTTGCGTCCCTTGCCGATCAAGGCGTGGAGGCGGCCGAGCTGATCGAGCGCCTCGCTATAGATCGCCTCGCGGCCCGCCGCGCTCAGTTCCTCGCTGTCGGTGGAATAGAAGAGCCGCGTGTAATTTCGCAGGGCGGCCTGCGCACCGGGCAAGTAGGCGTTGCCGAGCTGCTTGGCGTGCTCTTCCAGCTCCTTGGCCGTTTTGGCGTTCATGTTGCCGATGCCGATGCGGACGAGGTCTTGCGTGAGCCGCTCCAAAAGGTCGATGCCGTCGAGCTGCGCTTTGATCTTCTTGCCGAGCGCCGCCTTGTTCACTTTGCGCGGATGCGTCTCTTCGGCCGCTTCGCGCTCGGCCGCTTTCTCGACGCGGGCCGCCGCCTTCTCGCGCTTCGAGGCCAGTTCCTCAGGCACCGCCGCAGCCGAAAACTTCTTGCCTTGCACCAAGGCGTACATCAACCCCAGGCTGTGCTTGCACGGAAATTGCCGGCTGGGGCATGTGCAACGGAAGACGGGCTTGTCCGCCTGGGCAAAGTCGGCGGAACAAAGGTACGGGTTTGCTCCGCTCCCCTGGCATCGCCCAAAGAGGAGCGTTTCATCCTCGCTATGGTTCAAGGCGATGAACTTATTCTTCAGCACGAGACTGCGGCCGTTCTTGGCCGCGTCGGCGTTCGGCGCCGCCGCCTCGATGGTTTCTTCAGTGATCGGCATCATGGGCAGGCATTCCCTCGTTGGAGAAAGAAACCCGGACGCCATTGTGATGGCAAAACCGGCCACAAGCAAGTGGGGCAGCCGCGCTATCAGGCCGGTCATCGGGCGAGAAAGGGACATGAGGGATTGGCTACCACGGCGAGGGTGCATTTCCGTTCTTGCATTGGGGCCTGGTGTCTGATGCCGCGCGAGCGGCAATAGGTGAATAGCCGTGGGTGGAGCGCAGCGAAACCCACGGAACGGAGATTGTGCGCCCACATGCCGCGTAGCGGCATTACGTCGCGCGATGGTGCCGCCGCTACGCGGCTGTTTGTTTTTACCTTGGCAACCGGGGGTTTCACCCCCGGCTATTCAAATTAGGCCGCTACGCGGCATTGACGGTTCCAGCCAAGTCGATTGACGGGCAGAAACGGAATTGCACTCCCACAGCGATCCCGCTTGCGTAGACTACTCCGCCGCATGATACAATAGCCGCGCTTCGGCCGGTCCTATTTCTCTTATGTGGAGCCCGCGATCTTGAGCCGCTTCACCGTCGCGCTTTTGACCAACGACGAGGGCCGTCGGCCTGTTCAATCTCGGCAGCGTGTCGGCGAAGGTCAAGGTGCGGTGGTCCGATCTCAAGCGTGAAGGTGCGCCGCCCGCCGATGGATACCCGGTCCGCGAGTCGGCACGAAGTAGCGGCCTGCGCCTCTTGCAGCCACTTCTGCCACAATCGCATTGGGGGGTGCGGCTTGCGCTGGCAGGGCCATCGGCCCCCATTGCTTTTGCGTCGGACTCAAGTATGATCGAGGGTTCAAAATGACCCGTGGGGAATCAAAAAATGCCCGAAAAAGCAGTCCTTTGCTTTGGTGACCAGAAGATCGAGCTTCCCGTCCTGGTTGGCACTGAGGGGGAGATGGCGGTCGATATTTCGCGGCTCCGCGATGCCACCGGATTGACCACCTACGACCCGTCACTGTCGAACACGGCGGTCTGCAAGAGCGCGATCACGTTCATCGACGGCGACAAGGGGATTCTTCGTTATCGCGGCATTCCTATCGAGCAGTTCACCGAGAACCCCAATTTCGTTGAAGTCGCCTGGCTCCTCTCGGCCGGCCGATTGCCGAAGAAAGAGGAGTTGGCCCGCTTCAGCCAGCGTTTGACCAATAACGCGCTGCTGCACGAAGGCATGAAGCACCAATTCCAGCACACGCCGGCAGACGCTCCGCCGATGGCGCTGCTCTCGGCCGCGCTGAACAACATGGTCTGCTATCATCCGCAATTCCTCTCGCTGGACGATGATGAGTTGTTCGAGGAAGTCGGCGCCCGCTTGATCAGCAAGGTGCGGACGGTGGCCGCTTTCTCGTACCGGCGCGCGATGGGATTGCCGTTCATCTATCCCGATCCCGATCTTCGCTACTGTGCAAACTTCCTGCACATGATGTTCTCGATGCCGTACAAGCAGTATCCGGTGACGAAGGAGGTCGAGGACGCGCTCAACCTGATCTTCATCTTACATGCCGACCACGAGCAGAACTGCAGCACGGCGACGGCGCGGGTCGTCGGATCGTCGCGGGCGAATCTGTTCGCCTCCTGTGCCGCGGCCGTTTGCGCCCTGTGGGGCCCGCTGCATGGCGGGGCCAACGTCGAGGTCGTGGAGATGCTCGAGCGCATCCATCACGGCGGCCTCTCGCCCGAGGAGTGCATCACCGCCGCCAAGGATAAAGCCAACCCCTTCAAGCTTTTCGGCTTCGGCCACCGCATCTACAAGAACTACGATCCTCGGGCCAAGATCCTGAAGACGTCGTGCGACAAGGTTCTGAGCCAGATGAAGGTCAAGGATCCGCTCCTGGACATTGCGCGGAAGCTGGAAGAGCTGGCCCTTTCCGATCCGTATTTTGTCGACCGCAAGCTCTATCCCAATGTCGATTTCTACAGCGGCATCATCCTTCGCTCGCTGGGCATTCCCACGAACATGTTCACCGTCTGCTTCGCCATCGGCCGCTTGCCCGGTTGGATCGCGCAGTGGAAGGAGCAGCACGACGACCCGACGAGCAAGATCCTCCGTCCGCGGCAAGTCTACGTCGGCAACACGGTGCGGGACTACGTGCCGCTGGATAAGCGGTAGGTTATGCTTCAGCATAACCTGGACTCTTATTCGCCGATGGAAAAGCGATAACGCTTGTTATGCTTAAGCATAACCTACTTGGCTGGATAAGCGGTAAGACGATCACTCCATTGACTTGATCATTTTTTCGACGTCGTCTTTGGAGAGGGTTTCCTTATCGGCATCAAGGATGAGGACCGCGGATCCGGTCTTACCTTGGAACACGCCCTGCACACGGATCTTGGCCTTGCCTGATCGTGTGCCGACGCCTTCGGTAATCTTGAATTTCGCGTCCTGGCCGCCGATCGTCCGCGTAATCTCCGAGGTCTTCTCGTCCTTGAGGGCCTCGGTCCGGTTTTCCTTATCGTCCGGCCGGGTTTGCGACTGTGACTGGCCCGCCTCGAGGCCCTTCAAAAGTTGGTCCTTAAACTGCGGGCCGAACGAATCGCTGAACGACGCAATGATGAGGGTGCTGTGGTAGCCGTTGTCCTGCTTATGAATCTTGTCAGCGTAGATGGCCCCCTGGCCTAACTCCTTGCCGAACAACTTGAAACGCCCGCCGCCCACCGGGACGAACTGCGCTGGGACCTGCATGGAAATGATCTCGTCGCCGATTCCTTGCACCTCCGCGGGCGACTCGGTGGCGGAAGACTTCAGCCATGACTGGAGATAGTAGGCCAAGCCGCCGCACGTGATCAACAACAGCAAAAATATGACGCCAAGGAAGATGAAGATCTTGCCCAGGCATCCGCCACAGCCGGATCGCGGCTGCTCGGGCGGATAGCCGCCCTGGGGGTAGCCGGGCTGCGGGTAGCCGGGCTGCGGGTAGCCTTGTGGCGATGTTCCTGGCGACTGGTATGGCGGGTAGTTGGACATGTTCGGCCTCGTGCGGTTTAAGAGGCTCTATCAAAACCGATCGGCCGGCCAGCGAGATTCCGAAAACCGGACGGGTTATGTTAGAGCCATTAAAATGTTCCGCACTATTGTGAGGAATTCTATCCGCAAAGTCAATTAACTCTTTATTGTCTATAATAAACCCATGCGGCACATTCTCGACCAATCCGCCGAACAGCTTCAGGCCTGGATGCAGGAGCACGATCAACGGCCCTATCGAGCCGCGCAGGTTCGCAAATGGCTCTTCGAAAAGAGGGCCGCCGAGTGGGACCAGATGACCGACCTGCCTCGCAGCCTGCGCGAGCAGTTGGCGGCGGATTTCGAAATCTGGTCCGCCCAAGTCGCCGTTCACCGCAAGGACGACGACGGCACCGAGAAACTGCTTCTGACCTTGGGCGAGGACCGCCAAAGTAGCAGGCAGGCTCCGCCTGCCGTCAGCCCCGCGCCGGAGACGCATGTAAGTGATAACGCCGGGACCGAGCGACCGCTGCCGCTGGCGGACGGCACACGGAGTGTGCCTGCTACGTCGCTGCAAATCGAGTGCGTCCTATTGCGCGACGATAAAGGCCACTTGAGCATGTGCATCAGCACGCAGGTCGGCTGCGCGATGAAGTGCGGCTTTTGCGCGACGGGCATCGGCGGCCTGACCCGCAATCTGACGACCGGCGAGATCATCGAGCAGATGCTGCAGCTTCAGCGGCTCTTGAAGCCCGAGGAGCGGCTCAGCCACATCGTCTGCATGGGCATGGGGGAGCCGCTGGCGAACCTCGACCGGCTCATGCCGGCACTGTCGGCCGCGTCGGCAAAAGACGGTTTGGGGATCGGCGTCCGCAAGATCACAATCTCCACGGTCGGCCTGCCCGCGGGCATTCGCCGCCTGGCGCAACAAAACTGCCAGTACCATCTGGCCGTTTCCCTGCACGCCCCTAATGACGAATTGCGCACACGCCTTATGCCGACCAACCGCGGCATCGGGATCGACGCCATCCTGGCTGCGGCCGATGAGTATTTCGAGACCACCGGCCGGCGCGTGACCTACGAGTATATCTTATTGGCGGGAGTGAATGACGGCCCGGCTGAAGCGATCGAGCTCGTCGACCTCTTGCGCGGCAGGCCCTCGCTGGTAAACCTGATACCGTACAATCCCGTTCGCGGCCTGAAGTTCCGCACCCCGCATCCCCGCGCCGTCGCGCGCTTCGTTGAGATCTTGGAACATGGCGGCTTGAACGTCGCCATCCGCCATCGCAAAGGCTCGCGAATCGACGCCGCCTGCGGGCAACTGCGGCGAGCGGAAGCGGTCCAGGCTGCGCGGTGAATTCGGCATGCGACGATTTGACTTGACTCGCCGGGGTGTGGTATTATAATTCCACAGGAAGTGACGGAACGATATGCCTTCGTATGCGATTATTTGGGATCTTAACGATGATCCCGAGGGCAACGTGCAGCATATTATCGAGCATGGCGTTTCGGCGGAAGAGGTTGAAGAGGTGTTCCTAAACGCCACTGACGCAGACGTCAGTCGCTCCTCCGGTCGTCACGTGGTCTTTGGAGACACCGATGCCGGCCGGCATTTGATGATCGTCTACGACGAAATCGACGAAGACACAGTTTACCCTGTAACGGCATACGACGTTCCAAGGAGACATCGATTGTGAAGCGCATTATCCGCGACAGACGGCTTACACCTGAAGAAGCTGCGAAATACAAAGCAATCCGGGAGCGTGTCGCCGAAGAACTGCCGGAGTTGGTCGCTCGTCACCATGAGCGTATGGCGTTCCTCGACCAATTACAGGACTTGCTTGTGCAGTTGAAGACCGCCCGCGAGGCAAAGGGTTTGAGCCTCTCCGATTTGACGGAGCTCACCGGCATGGACCGTTCCGCACTCTCGAAGCTGGAGACCGGGCAGCGCGCCAATCCAACCGTCGAGACTCTAGTGCGCTATGCCGAGGCGGTAGGCAAGCGGCTTGTGGTATCGTTGGCGGACGGATAAGGTCGGCTAGGTTAACTGGATGGAAGTTCCATTTCTGACGCTGCGTGTTGTTCCTCGGATTCCATCTGGAAGCCAACGAAGCGAGCTAACGCAATCCGTCAACCATGTGTCTTCTGCCAAACGGCGGCCGCAGTCGCGGAAACAGCAGCCACCACGTCGGCCTTATTGCAAGCATAGAGATCCGCAAAGCTGAAACCGCCGATTTCCAGCAGATGATAGGCGTCGTCGGAAGTCTTGCAGATATCGACGATCCAGACGGGATCGGGATCGTGCCCCAAGGACGCGATCGTTTGGGCGAGCTCCAACGCCGTGGCATCGTAGTTCGCCTGATAGTCCATCTGTTCGCCGCGCTTGTACTGACAACCAGCCACCACGCAGCCGTCGGCGACGACAAAACGCCATTCGTACAATAGAGTACTTGGCGAACTTACGAGTACGAGCGAGTTAGGCGGGACGTCGTAAAAAGCCATGAATTCAAGGTCTGCCGCAAAGGTCTGCCGCGACACGATCTGCCCCGTAAACAATTTCAGCGGCGAATCAGGCCGAACAAAAATCCGATTGTCTCGTCCGAGCGAATCGAAGAGAAACTCCTTGCGACGATCAAGTTCGCCGAATGGCAGCATGACGTAATCGCGGTTTAGCAGATATTTGCCGCACCAGCATGTATAGCTGGAGCAAAAAAAGTTCTCCACCGTGCAAAAGGCGCCAGGCGTCCAGCGGCCTTCCAGGTGAATGCGAGTCACCAGTTCGATGTCGCCATGCGCAACAACGCAGGCATCCTCGGGAAATGTTTCCCGATAGGAACAGCCCACGTCGTCCCAACGGAACGGTGGACTCGGAGCATTAATAACTTTTGCCGCGTGTCCTTGATCGCGAATCGCGGCAACGAGTTCCTCTTGATACCGGGGGAACATCTGCGCATCAATGAGCCAGCCGACTTTCGTCATTCAGATGGATCCATATTCGTGATATTCCTTCTCTCCGTTCGTGGCGATCAGGTGCCGTGCCCGTCTTGGTCGTTCCGACAAGGCATTCATGATACCTCGGGATACCTCCTTGTATAGCAAGCGTGAGCGGAGCCTTGGTTGACGATTGCGGCTGTTGTTTGGCCTGAACAATTCAAATCCGGCGGGGCGCAAAGCAGCGCCAAAGATTCCCTGCCGAATTCCAAACGAGTGCTGTTTCCAGCCGGTCTTCCCGCTCAGTCCACTGCGTCACGTCTGCATTTTCAGACCCACCCCACTGTTTTTCGCCCACCGCAGAGGAACTTTTGCCGGTTTTCCGGGTTGATTAGTAAGTGTCCGGCCAACCGAGCGCTAGCCGCAAGCGGGAGCTTGGTTTAGACTAGAGCAGATAGTGACGCCCCTCGGCGACGTAAACTCAACCACCGATTGCAGGTAGGATTGTGACCGTCAGCGAGTCATCTGCTCGACGCTACACCCTGGACCCCGACGTGCGGCTCATGCTCGAGGTGCGCGAAGGCAGCGCCACGGCTTTTGAAGAGCTCGTGGTCCGCTACCAGGCCCGCCTGGTGCGAGTTTTGGAGCATCTGGTCGGCCGCCGGGAACTGGCGGAGGATCTCGCGCAAGAGGTGTTCCTCCGCGTGTATCGCTCTCGTCAACAGTATGTGCCCGGGGCGAAGTTCGCCACCTGGCTGTTTACCATTGCAAACAACGTGGCGTCGAACGCCCTGCGCGACCGTTCGCGCCGCCCGGAAGTGACGCTCGCCGGCAGCGAGAGCGGGCCGCTTGGCCCGCGGCCCATGGACCGGCTGGTGCAGGCCACCAGCGGCGCCATGCCGACGCGGCAGATCGCCAAGGCCGAGCTGCGCGACGTCGTCCGCATGGCGATGGAGTCGCTCAGCGAGCGGCAGCGGCTGGCCGTGCTGTTGAATAAGTTTGAAGGCATGAGCTACGCCGACATCGCCCATGCCATGGAGTTGTCGCCGCAAGCAATCAAGTCGCTTTTGTCGCGGGCCAGGGAGAACCTGCGACAGATGCTGGAACCGTATTTGGAAAATGGAAGCCTCCCCAAACAGAACAACGGAACTTCCGATAGCACGGTCACCAGCGGCGGGCTGGTCTCCGACGATGAAGATTGATGGAACCCATGTCGCACGATCCGGCCAACTCTGATGCCATCCTCCGCGAGGAGCTGGTGGCGTATCTCGACGGCGAGCTCGGCAGCGAGCAGAGCCGGCAGATCGAGCAGCGCGCCGCAATCGAGCCGGACGCCCGCCGCATGATGCACGAACTCGATCGCACGTGGCACATGCTCGACGTGCTCGACTCTCCGCCCACCAGCGAGGACTTTACCCGCACGACACTGGAAATGGTGGCGGTGGCCGCGGCGGATGACGTGCAAAAGGCCAAGGCCGAGGCTCCGCGGCGGCGCTTGCGAACCGCCGTCTGGACCGCCCTGGGACTATCCGGCGCAGCGGCCGCCGGCTTCCTGCTCGCCGCCCGTCTTGTCCCGGATCCCAATAAGGATTTATTGCAAGACTTGCCCATCATTGAAAACTTCGATCAGTATCGCGAGGTCGATAATATCGAATTCCTGCGCGCCTTGAACAAGGAAAAACTGTTCGCGGAGGATACCGACGATGCACGTTAATCGTCTCCGCCGCGTGTTGCTTCGTTTTTCCGCCATTGCGGTTCTGCTCGTCGTCGGCCTGGGCGCGGTGGAAACGCTCTCCCAGCGGCGACAGCGCGTGCAGGAGATGTCCGCCGAGCAGCGCGAAGATTTGTTCCAGAACGAGCGGCAATTCCGCGCCCTCGCGCCCGACGAGCAGAAGCGCATTCGCGAACTTCACGAACAAATCGAAAATGCCCCCGACCGCGACAAGCTGCGGGCCACGATGAACCGGTACTGCAAGTGGTTCGAGACCCAGCCGCCCTACAGCCGCGCGACGCTGCTCAACAAGAAGACGGTCAGCGAACGGATCGAAGCAGTAAAGCATCTTTTGAAAGTCAAAGGCCCTAGCAGCGACATCCGCCTCGATGACAAGAACCGCCGCGCGCTGGCCGCATGGCTGGAGCATTATGCTAGCGAACATGGTTCACGCTTTCTGGAGAACATGAACCCGATGGCCGCTGCCGGAATAGCCAAGCTCTCACCCGATCGTCAGCAACTCGTCGTGCGCGAAACGCTCCTGCGTCGCTGGCAGGGAACCAGCAAGGGTGGCCGATTGCCGATTTCCGATCGCGAGATGGCTGCCCTTCATGCCGCGATCTCGCCGGAACTCCGCGCGCGGCTGGACGCCAAGCCGCCGGCCGAGCGCCCCCGAATTGTCGCCGACTGGCTCCGAGAGACCGCCTCCGCGGAACTCGATCAGCAATTGGCCGACTTCTTCGAGAACACGATCAGCGACGAAGAGCGCGATAAGCTCATGAGCCTGCCGAGCGACGAAATGTATGACAGTTTGAGCAAGCAGTATCGCGCGCACGTGCTGAAGCAGTCCAAGCCGAGCGATCTTCCGCATCATGCGGACCGTCCGCCTTGGATGCGAGGGCATCGTCCCGGCAACCGTCGTCCGCCCGAAGAGCGCGAGGGCAAAGAGCCCGGGCCTGCCAAAGATTCGGCCCGGGACGCCAGTGCAATAATGCTACCTCCGAAGCCCTCGGCCAAGAGCGGCACGGAAAAGGATCGCCCTGAAAAGCCGGCTGATAACTAACCGATGAGTACGAAATTTGCGATCCTACCTTAAAGCATTGACTTTGGGTTGTCTGGGTAATTCCGGTTAGTCGGTAAAAACAAGTCATAACTGGGCCGGCCGGTTTGCCGATACCCTCCATGAGCCAAATGCCTTTCATGGAGGAATGGTCATGGTCGGTCGTCCGATTACTCGCCTTGTAATCATAACTATTGCAATCGGGTATGCCTTGCCCGTTTCTGCGGGCGAGTTGGGTGAGTTTCTTTCCTGCATGGCCCGCGACACCAAGCGGCGCAACTGTTGGCCGGAGCCGTTCGTCTATCCCGACCGCGCCGCCGTGCGTCAAACCATGGGCACCCAGGTATGTGCGGGCTGGGAGCGGCAGAATCTGCTCTCGGAGTTTCACTTCTTGCCCGGCGGCAACCAGTTGACCGAGGCCGGTCGGCTGCGAGTGCAGTGGATTATGAACGAGGCCCCGGAGCACCATCGCCAAGTGTATGTGCATCGGGCCGATACGCCGCAGGAAACGGCCATCCGCATGCAAGCCGTGGAACGGTTCGTCGCCCAATCGACCTACGGTGGAGGCCCCGGCATTCCGGTGATCGAATCGACGCGAACGGACGAAGGATCGCCGGCCGCCAGCATTGTTTCGCTAACCCGTAAGGCCGACTCGTCGCTGCCCGACCCGAAGTTGTTGGGCAGCAGCGGCGGTGCGCCTGGCGGCGGCGGAAAGTAAGAAGACTGCGGCAGGAACGAATAGGACACAGTTCTGCAAAGCGATTGATTCATCAAATTCCTTAAAATCGGCGTTTCTCGTACAGAATCGTGCGGTGGCCCGTCGATCCAAGGGAACAAGGTGGTTTTCCCGCCAGGAGGAGCGTCTTGGGAAACGTCAGAGCCAATCGATGGGCAAGGATGCCCCTGGTCTTCGCTTGCACCGCGGCGGGCATGCTGCTGGCGGGGCAGGCGTGCGCCCAGACAGATTCCTCAGCCGGCGGCTCGTCCTTCGGGCAATCGATCACCAACAGCTTTCAAAGCATAAGCAAGCCGGCAAATCAGCCCGCTTCGCCGCCGGAGGATCCCATTTCTTTGAAAGTGCCAGGCAAGGCGGGCGTCGAACTTTATGTTGCAGTAGCCCATCTCTACGTCGAGACCGGCAAGTATGCCGAGGCCGAAGAGCAGTATCAACAAGCGCTCAAGAAGGCGCCGAATGATATCCGCGTCCTGCTGGGCTATGCCATGCTCAAGGACCAAATTCATCAACCGGACGAGGCCCTGAAACTTTATCAGCGAGCCGAGCGGAAGCATCCGGCGCAGCCCGCGCTCTTCAATAACCTTGCCGTACACTTCGTCCGCGTTGGCATGGTGCATGAAGCGATCGCGGCCTCGCAGCGCGCCGTTGAATTGAAGCCTCGCGAACCGCGTTATCGCAACAACCTCGCGGCCCTTTATGTCGAGGCCGAAATGCCGCAAGAGGCTTTCAAGCAGCTTCGCGAAGTCTATGACGAGTCGGTGGCCCACTACAATCTCGGCTTCCTGCTGAACAAGCGGGGCATGAAGCAGGCTGCGTTGCAGGAGTTTACTATCGCACTTCGCACGAGCCCGGGAATGATGGTCGCTCGGCAATGGGTCGAGCGCCTGACCCGCGAAAGCGACGCCAGCCATACTGCGCTGGGCGCGGCGGCGCCGCAAGGCCCGGCGCTGCAAGCCGGGCCGATGCCGCCGCAATACCAGGGGCCGGCCGTATATGCACCGCCGCGTACGGCGCCTCGCATGGAGAATTCCGCAGCGCCGAACATGCCGTCCGCGCCGCTTGCGCCGCTGCCGCCGCAGTTTGGCGGTCCACCGGTCTATCACACGCCGCCGCCGTCCGCGCCGGTGCAGTACATGGCCCAAGGGCCTCAGACGCCGGCAATGCAAAACCCGCAGCAGTGGCAGTATCCGCCGCAAGGACCGCCACCAATGCAAGGGCCGAATTCGGCCGCCGCACAAAATCCGGCCGTGGTCCAGTATGCGGCGCCCCCGCAGAACCGGCCGCAGCCGCCGGTGCTGCAATACCAGGATCCGGTCGCAATGCCGGCCGCCGGTCCCGCGCCGATCGTCGCGATGCGTGAAACCCAACCGACGCAGGTTCGCATCGTAACACCTCCGGCTTCAACGGAAAACGCGCTCCGTCGCCTTCCGCCGACAAGCGATCCGCGCTACATGGCCCAGCCCGGCCGAGACGGTGCAGCGCCCAACTAGGTCGCGCGCAATCCTATTGACGTGCGTCGATCTGGGCCGATCAGAACATGAACCCCAGTCGTCCGCCGACCGTCACCATAAGCGACTGTGGCTGGAATGCGTATTGAACGGTTGACGATTCGCCCCAGGTCATCACTTCGGCGCGGCCGGCGACGAAGAATCTCGGCCCCCGCAACCCGAGTTCCAGGTTTGCGAAGACGCCCATCTTGGGCCATAGAGGGCGATCCATGATCGAGGCGTAATTGTACGACAAGGCCGTCATGCCGATTCGCGATTCGGAATAAAAATCCAGGTCGCCGCCGGGCGAGCGATGTGTCTCCATGCCAAGATAGGGATACATGGTCCACCACGTTTCTTGGTAACCGGCAACCGGATCACCGGAATCGGTGCTGCCGTCGTGCAGGTCACGGATCCAGAATCGGCTGCCCATGCCCATCAGGAAAGCCACGCGGCCTTGCCGGTCGGCCGGCTCAAAGACCATTTCGTATTCGCCGCGCCCGCCGAGGTAGCCCGTGTTCGATTGCATTGTCTCCAGGCCGGTGCTGAACTGGCCGAAGCCGTCGTAGTGCACGTCGCCGCCGAACAGTTCCGCGCGGAATCGCTCCACGCCGATGCGCCGCGAGTAGCCCAGCGTGAAGAGGGCGCCATCCTCGTTAACGAAATCCATCGAGCCGATGCGCTCGTTCCAATGAAAGTAGTCGACCCGCGTGTACCAACTGCACTGCGTCAACTTCTCGGGGTCAGGTGTTGTCGCGGCCGGCATATAAATGGGCGTTTGTACGATTGCCGGCTGGGGATTCGTCGCGTTGGCCGGGCCGCTGGGCGACCAGATGGGCGAGCCCATGGGAGTCGTGCCCAGGGAAACTCCGGCCCCAGCGACGGAAAGCGGAGGCGTAGCGGGAACTGGCGGCGCTGGGATCGAGGTTTCCAGCGGAGGGCCCGCCGGATTGGCCCGCGAGGGATCGCTCACGCCGGCCGGATAAATCGCCGGGCCGCCCGGGCGTGAGGCAGCGGGGGCGGAATCATAGCGGTCAAGGCTTTGGCCCGTCGCGGGTGTCGCCGCAATGACGGATAGCATTCCCAGGAAAGCACTATGAATCGACCGCATAAGCTCCTCGCACCAAGAGAGTAGGGCCGCCGCCCTGGTGCCATGCGGCAGATCGCGGATCGTAGGCGACGGGCAGGGGGCGGTCAAGGCGAATCGACGCATCAGGCGGTGCTGATGGGTGGCGTCTGCTGGCGCGGCCGGCAAATTCCTGCCGGTGCCGCACTGGAGAGGCTATCCACAAAGTCGAGCCCAATTTTGGGATTGAAGCCCGAAGCGCAAGCGAGGAATAGGCGTTATATCACCAAAATAGCCGCAACCTCGCTTGCGTCGGGCTTCAAGCGGTAGTTGCCGATCGAGTAATTTTCAGACAGCGTGTTAAAACGACGCGATCGCGGCGGCCTGACTATCGCGAATCTCGAAGACTCGCTCTAAGTTGCAAAAGTGAAAGACGTCGCGGACTTCGGGGCGCAGATTACAGAGTCGCAGGGCCGCCTTGCAGGTTTTGATCTTCCGATTCAGCGAGATCAGCTTGCCGATCGTGGCGCTCGACAGGAACTCGACGGGGGTAAAATCGATGACCAATTTCGCGCAGTTCTTGTATTCCAGTACGTGGTAGAGTTCGCGGCCGAGTTCCTCGATGTCCATCGGATTGGTCACCCGGGCATCGCGAAAGCGAACCACGGTGACGTCGCCGATTTCTTGGACATCCAATCGTTGCGCGGCGGACATGCGATCGACTCCTGAAAGAGAAAGGTGGAACGAGGCGGCCGAATAGCGTTTTGCCTTATCCCCATAGTGTTATTTCACAGCGGCGGAATTGCAAGGGGGCGGCCGGAACCGGATCGAAGTCGCCGCCAAAAAAAGTGCCTTTGCCGCCAATTGCGTGAATCTCTGCCCGCTGGTTGACTCATGCACCTGCGCGGCGCATGATAATCCTCCGCCGAACCGGCCGCATAGGGGTCTCCCGACCTAAGTGCCCGGAATACGCTCCTTGGCTGCCTTCGCCGCCATCTGCTAAAATGACGTACATGAAAAGCACCCTCGCGCTCATCTGTCTCCTGCTGTCGCCGCTCGACGCCGTCAATGCGCAGTCGCCCAAAAAGCCGGCTGCTCAAGCCAAGGCCGACGAATTTTACACGCCCCCGCGCGACAAGGCCGGGCTGAAAAATGACGCACCAGTCGACAAGTCGCTCCCCAATGTGCTCATCCTTGGCGATTCCATTTCCATCGGCTACACCCGGCAGGTCCGCGAGGGTCTCAAGGGCAAGGCCAATGTCATCCGCCCCAGCGACAACTGTGGCGACACGCGGATCGGACTGGCCAAAATCGATAAATGGCTGGGCGATACCAAGTGGAGCGTCATCCATTTCAATTGGGGCCTTTGGGATTTGTGCTACCGCAACCCGAAGTCGACCGAACAGGGACATCGCGACAAAGTGCACGGCAAGCTCACCGTCTCGCTGGAGGACTACGAGAAAAACTTGGAAACGCTGGTGCGTCGCATGGAACGCACCGGGGCCAAATTGATTTGGGCAAGCACGACAGTGGTCCCGGAGGGGGAGGCCGGACACTTTGCCGGCGACGACGCGAAATACAATGCCGTTGCGGAGCGGGTTATGAAGAAACACCGGGTGATGATCGACGATCTGTATGCCGTAACCAAGGCCTTTTCGCCCAACGAGTTCAATGGCCGCGGCGATGTTCACTATAAACCCGAGGCTTCCGCGAAACTGGCCGCACAGGTCGTGTCGAAAGTCGAAGAGGCATTAAAGGACCAGCCACGGCCCGCACGGCGCTGAACAGCACCCCCAGAGCGAGGCATTCGACCTAATTTGATGCACAACCCGAGTCGCGGGAAAAGTTAAACAGAGCTAGCATATTCGGTTGTCACGTGGCAAAATGACCATAAATGCAAACGATTGGAATGGCCCAGTCTGGTTTGCAGGCTTTGAATTCAGAACTGATTCCATCGCTTTTTCGGAAAAGGAAATTGCAGATGTTGCCCAAGCAGAAGCGTGCGGCGTTTACCCTCGTCGAAGTTCTGGTGGTCGTCGCCATCATCGGAGTGCTGATCGCCTTACTTCTTCCCGCCGTGAATTCAGCGAGGGAAAGTGGGCGTAGCGCGCAATGCAAGAACAACTTGCATCAATTAGGGCTGGCCTACAATCATGTTGGCACCGAACGCAGCAGCGAGGAGCCGACCGTTGCGATGGCTTCCCGTTGGATCACCACTCTGCTTCCCAGCGTCGAAAATATTGCCGATACCTACTTTTGCCCGGACGACAGAGAACGTCGGCAAAGTGATTCCGACAAGAATTCGATTACGTCGGAAGGGGTCTTGGTGGGCGGTAAACCGCCCCCGTCGCTCGTCCTAGGCAAGGCGCAAAACGCCAAGGCCGTACTCTATTCCGAGAAGGAAAACTACGATCTGACATCGGGGGTCTCGGTCGATCTGTCCAAGCCGGGCAAGGTCTCAAGCGCCAGCGGCAAGAGCGGCGGCTCGGTCCCGGCGGGAACTAAAGTGGACACTTACCTGCTGCACTTCGATCCGCCGGGATCCAGCGGTACAGTAACCAATGTCAAGGTCGCATTCACCGCGGAGATATTGGGAGTGATTCTATCGACGGGCGGGCTTCGCGCGACGGACAAGCAGCTAGGCGTAGATACCTGCACCTATGACACAAAACAGTCCGCCCGCGGAATGGAATTGGGCGCGGAGATTGTCGAGCTTTCCGGCGATATGCTGACATTCAAGATCGACCGCCTTATCGTGACTGGTTGCATGGAAGAGGCCCGCATCATCACGAGAGTCGGCGGGGTGGGGGCGTCGAGCTATGGTATGAACAATCGCGTGAACCGCTTCTCGAAGGACTCGACGCGGATTCTGCTCGTCGAGTACAACAAGATCGTAGCCGACGTCGTGGGCCCCAGCGCCGCCGATGTGTGGACGGAGCAGGTGGCGCCTCGGCACTTCAAAACCGCGAACGTCCTCTTTGGCGACGGACATGTCGAGTCGAGAACACCGGACAGCATCGACCCGCGGAACGCGGATATCTACAACGAAATTTGGCGTCCGGAGATGGACCCGAAGCACTGACCCGCTACATTTCAAGGAAACTATCTGTCTCCTTCTCCCTCGACGAGAACTTCGTCGCTGGGATCGAACTTGGGAAAAACGACGATCAGCACGGTCATGCGTCCGATGGCCCGGTGCCGCACCCCAGGACGAATGAGAATGCAGAGGCCCGGCCGCAACGGTATGATCTGGCCGTTTAACTCCATCTGTGCATCGGCTTCGCACTGGAGAATGTAATACGTTTCCGTGAGTCGGCGGTGAAAGTGCGTCTTCGCTTCGGTTGTGATTTCGGTTCGATGGATCGTAGCGGGGAAATCCGGTGTGTCGACGAAGGCTCGCCGCGCGTAACCGCAGGGACAAGGCGTCGCCGGCAATACGTCAAAGTCTACGATCTCGTAAGCGAGTGCGCTTGGTTCCATGTGTGAATGTTAACCTGCTGTCCTTCCGTCTTCTCGGGATTTGTCAGACTGATGTTCGGATTCCCAGCTTGCGATGTGCGTGCGGATCAGCGCAATCGCTTCGTCCGCGTTGGCGACGCAACGGGGGATCGCCATGTCGGCAGAATCAGCGAGCGGCGCCTCGGGCGAGAGCATCGATTCCCGCGCCCACTGAACAAGGCCCGGCCACATCGCGCCCACAAGGATCAGCGGCGTGTCCTTGAGATGGCGGACCTGGAGTAGCTGCCAGATCATGAGCGTTTCCTGCACCGTGCCGATTCCCCCGGGCGCCACGATGAACGCGTCCGACGTCAACACAAACTGGTGCAGTCGCGTAAAAAAAGTGCGATGCTCGAAAGCCTCGCTGACAAACGCGTTGACCTCTTGCTCGAACGGCAGATCGACGCGAATTCCGATCGACTTGGTGCGGCCGGGAGCGCCGGCCGCCCCCTCGTTCGCGGCCTGCATCAGGCCCGGGCCGCCGCCGGTGATGATGTCGCAGCCGAGGCCCGCGAGTTCGGCGGCACATCGCTTGGTTTCCTCGTATCCGAATGTCCCTGGCTTCACCCGAGCCGAGCCGAAGATCGTGACGCGATACCGCTCCCGGCGCGACGGCCGCAGCCGCGTGAGGTCGTTGACAATGTCCCACAGGTTCAACACCGTATTGGCGAGCAGTTCCTTGACCGCCTCTTCGTTGGCCAAGCTGACCGTGTCCTGTCTGAATTCGCGTAGACTGCTGTCTTGACTCATGGGTTCCTCGCGGGGGATGATTCTGTTTGATTGTTATGATAGCTGGCGCAGCCGCCAAACGACACGCCCTCGTCCTTTGTCAATTTCTAAGCCCTTTTTCAACGGTGCGGAACTTTTTCGCAGGTGTGGTGTTAAATTGCCGGAGGGCTCAATAGTGACAAAACTGCACGTGGCGGCTTTCGGCATTCTGACATTTTCAGCGGCGTGCGCCTTCGGTTACGCCGAAAACGGCTCAAAACAACCCGAGGAGTCGTCGTCTCCCGGCAAAATATCCGAAGCCCAGAGCAAGACGGCGGCGGCCACGGCGGCCAAGCAATCAGCGTTGCCCGCTGCCCGGGAAATGACGCTCAATCTGGCCGATAAGGTCACGATGAAGCTGCTCTTGATCCCTCCCGGCAAATTCCTGATGGGCACGCGGAAGGACGACAAGGGCAGGGTCCGCGACGAGGGAATCCAGCACGAGGTGACCCTCTCCCGGCCGTTCTACATCGGCATCTACGAAGTGACCCAGGAGCAGTACGAAGCGGTCATAGGCAAGAACAAGAGCCACTTCAAAGGCGCCAGCCGGCCCGCCGACGGCGTCTCCTGGTTCGAGGCCGTGGAGTTTTGCAAGGCCGCGTCGCGCAAGACGGGCAAGACCGTCCGCCTGCCGACCGAGGCCGAATGGGAATATGCCTGCCGCGCCGGCACCAGCACCCGCTTCAGTTTCGGCGACGATGAAGGCGAGTTGTACAAATACGGGAATTACTGCGAACGGTCCAACAAGGATAAGCTTTTGCGGAAAGACACGGCCCACGACGACGGCTTCGACAAGACGGCGCCGGTGGGTTCTTTCAAGCCCAATCCCTGGGGCCTCTACGACATGCACGGGAACGTCTGGGAGTGGTGTTCCGACTGGTATCAGGCGACGGACTACTCGGCCGGTGCGCCTGCCGGTCAGTGGGCTAACAGCGTCGACCCGACCGGCCCAGCCCTGACCACGCACCGCGTGCTGCGCGGCGGCTGTTGGCGCACCGAGGGGGGCGCCTGCCACTCGGCGCACCGCAACTCGAATCCACCCGGCCACCATCACGGCCTGATCGGCTTCCGCGCCGTCGTATCCGCGGAGGCGACTGCGGAAAAGCAGTAACGGCCGTCCCACCGCAACTCGCCTCGCGCGCTTGCGGGGGAGGCGCGAGGAAGATGGCCGGCTTGCGGCAAATTACGACATGAATATTGGGCGACCGCTGAACACGTGAGCCAGGAGAGTCAACAATGAAGCGTCTTATCCCTCGCGGCCCTTGTACTGGTATGGCATTTCTCTGCGGTTTCGTTGGACTTGTTGCCGCCGCGGTTTGCACCGCGGCCGAGCCGGCAAAAGCCCAACACGCCGGTGTGACGCGGACGGAGATCAAGAAGGCTTCGCGTGCGACGAAAGCTCCGCCCAAGCCGACGGGGCCGCTCGTGCCGGTCACCGAGCAATTGATCCCGGTCGATACGCTGGCGAAGGACGGAGCAGGTAAGCTTCTCATCCTCCACCACAATGACCTCCACGACGCCATCAAGCCGCGGCCGGGCAAGTTCGGCGGCTTGGCCTACATCGGCGGCTACGTGAAGTCCGTCCGCGCCAAGCGCCCCGACACGCTGGTCCTGAACGCCGGCGACAACATTCGGAACTCGCACGGGGGCGACGTCATGGGCGTGAACTCCGGGGGCGAAGTCTCCTTCCGCGTGCTGGGGGCTTCGGGCTGCGACATCACCGTCATGGGCGACCACGACTTTGTCTTCGGCTTGGCCAAACTGCAGGAGACGCTGAAACTCGGCGGGGTGACGATGGTCACCGCCGGCATCACTTACGAGGATGACGGCAAGCCGGTCTTTCCCGAATTTCTGATCCGGCAGGTCGGCGACGTGAAGGTGGGCATCATCGGCGCGACGAGAAAAGTCACATACAGCGGAAACCACGGCGGCCCGCGAATCGTCGGTCTCAAGCCGGATGCCCTGGGCAAGCATATTGACGAGCTCGCCCGCAAGCTGGAACAAGAGGTGGACCTGACGGTTCTGGTCGTTCACGACGGGAGCTACGGCTCGAAGCTCCTGGCCGAGGCCGCGCCGATGATCGACGTGGTCGTCTGCGGCCACGATAACGAGGTGACGCAAACACCGATAAAGGCCGGCAATGGGGCCCTCATCGTCAATATGGGCGGCCACGGCAATTACATGGGCGCCCTCGACCTCGTGGTTGACAAGACGCAGAAGAAAGTCGGCAAGTACACCTACGAGACGATTCCCGTGGACCGCCAAAAACTCCAGCCCGACCCGGAAATGGAAAAGCAGATTGAGGAGTGGGACCAGAAATGGGGAAAGATGCCGATGGCCAAGGGCGTTCTCGGTAAGCACTCTTCCAAGGCCGGCAAGGCGGGCGATCGAGCAGGCGAATGAAACGTCCGGTCGCCGCTCGGCATGCTGCAAGTAGGCCGGAACAAGCCTCGCGCAGTTCCGGCAGGCATCTTCCCCGTACCTCCAGTCCAGTTACGACGCGCCTCCTGCCGAAAAACTGGCCGGCAACGTTGGCGGCCGGCCAGATTTTTCCGCTTTACGCTCGTCGCCACAAGCCGTACGCCATGAATGACTTACGCTCACGGCCACCTCGCTTTGGAGGATAAACTGGCCGTCACCGATGTTGGCCCGCGGCCGGATCGGCGAGCGCAAGCCCTTATCGCCACGGCGCTTGCACCCGTGCTGCCGCGCACGGCGACTGGCCGCCAACATTTGCGCGATTTCGTCTGGCCGCCGCCTTCAATCCATTACGCGAGAGCGACTTGCGACAGCAGCTTCCGGCCGCCAGGGGTAGCACGCGCGGCATCAGGAATCGACGTTTGTCAACAAATTTAAACGAATTTTCAAAGAACAAATAGTTCGCGGATGAGCTTGCACTGCTGCAAAAGTTTTCAAAACTTGGCGCGCACCGCGATCCCTCTCTATTAGGATTAATACGCACGAGGATCGCAAATCGCGCAAGAATTCTTTCCATTTTCCGGCAATGCACATTGGTCCCCTCTCCATCGGGAGAGGGTTAGGGTGAGGGCCGTAGCTTTTCGGCCACTTTCGGCGCCGTGCTCGGCACGACGAACGATGAGCGCAGCAACGAAAAGTAGTCGACTTCTAGGCAACTGCCGCTTCTCGGCGAAGGTTGGCTAACACACAACCTATCATTCGACAAGGAGACACAAGAAATGAGCGCGAGCGCAAAAAAAAGCCCCCGGAAAGCCTGTGTCCCAGGGGGGCGAAGGACACTGACTCTTCCGGGAGCGATTGGATGCTTCCGCCGCTTGCCCAATGGCTCGCCGGTGGGCGCGATATTCGGTTGTTGTCGAAGCGAGCCGCCCACGTCCATGTAGGCGGTGCTGCGCTTCGCGGCCCGCAGGAATGCCGTCGTCGCGGCGTCCCCGGATGCGGACCCACCCACGTGGATCGTTGTTCCTTGATACACGACTCGCTTTCGCAGGACCAACTTCCTTGCGATCCCCGTCAGCGATCAGGTGACGCGGAAGATAGATTTTTTGCGTTTTGCCGTCAAGGCCGGTTTTGCCGCGGGCAAGAATGCAGCCGATTCTGCGAGGCCTTCGGCCTGAAGCGACAGACGGCATGAGTTGTATCGAAGGCTTTAGTCGTGCTAGCAGCGGCCCGCCGCTTTGAGGTCTAAGCCCTCGAAGAGTCTCACGATCGCAACCCTGCCGCGCCGACGTAGAGTAACGATAAGCTTAGCGAGGATGGTGGGCCTGCGCTCGTGCCTCGCTGGTCCCGCCCCACGTAACCCATGCCGCTCTTCGATTCCGTCACCGACCTGTCGCGCGATTCGCACGCGCTCCGCCGGCGGCGCTTCGGCGTCATCGAAGTAATCGACGGCCGATTCGAGCGGGTGCTGCTGCGGCCGTGGCCAAAGATTCTCGTAGGGCCCGAGGCGATGTGGTGGGGCAAATGGCTGCATGAGCGACGGCGCGGGGACCGGCTGCTCATCTACTATAATCAGCCCTGGCGATATCCCAATTTTCTGGCTTTGGCCTACGCCCTTTCCTCGCGCGAGACGAGCTGGCGGTCCATTCGCATCGGGCTGGAAGTCCTCGACGAGATCGCGCGGCTAAAGAAGAGCGACGCCTTGCTCTGCGACGTGGGCAATTGGCGAATTTCCGAGCGCTTCATGCGGCATTGGGGCTGGGAGCCGCATTGTCCGCGGGCCTGGTGGCACCGGCACTTTATCAAGCGGTTCTATGGAAATTATCCGCCGCGGCCGAGGTGGATGGAGGAGTCAGAAGACAGCAGCCAGGAGTCAGAATGCTGCGAAACTTACTTTTCCGGTTCTGGCTGCTAACGGCTGGCTCCTGTATTCTTACCAACTCGCGCCATCACCCAGCGCAGCGCGAATGACACTGGAGGCAGGATAACGACGATCAGCGCGAGCGCGCCGAGCAAAACGGCAAGCAGTTTCCAACCGAGGGCAAAATAATGAGAGACGTGTTCCCAAAGGGTCGGCCAGACTAGCACCGTCCCTGCCGCGGCCAGGCAGAGAAATGGACCAAACGCGATCTCCATATCGCCGCGAAGAAGCAGCCGGGCCATTCCGATAACGAGGGCGGCGAGCGGCGAAAGGAAAAATATGAGCACCGCCGCTTGCCAGCCAAGGAAGGCACCGATCATGGCCAAGAGCGTGACGTCGCCAAAGCCCATCGCCTCGCGGTTCAAGGCTCGGGTGGCGAGAATGCGTACAATCCACACGAGCCCGCCGCCGATCACGATTCCCGCCAGGCCAGTTTCTAGGGCAGCCCAGTGCGGGCCGCCGGCTCGCCATACCCAGGCGATCACGGCAGATCCGATCACTGCCAGCGCGAGAAGCGCGTAAGTCCCCCTCTCGCGAACCATCCGCGCGGTGAAGACCCTTAGCGCGAGGGAAAATCCATGCCGCCTGGACCATCGCCCCGGCATTAATGCCAAGCACCAGACCCAAAAGGCAGCGATCGCGGCAACCAGCGCGGGCCATCCCGTGCATGCGGCCCGCTGCCAAGGCATGATGAAGCGCGGATCATCGTCCAGATTCGTTAAAGGAACTTGATCGGGCGATGTCAGCCAGACGGGAATCGCCATCCGCTGGTCCCATGGCCCGCTGGCATTATCGAACGATTCGGGCAAGAGGGCGTAAGGCCAGAGCGTCACGATCGCGAGGCCTAGGAGTGTGCCCGGGATGGTAATGCCGTCGGGAATCGTCATCTCATCGAAGTCAATCCAGAAGGCGACGAGCATGAAGCTCAAGAGAACGATGTGGGCAACGTACTGCTGGTGTCGGATGGTTCTCAGGTTCGGGACGATCTCCAGCATGGTGAGGTTCGGAGGGATCAGGCCTCGCTGCCCGATCTCCCACCAGTACAACAGCGCGAAGGCGGACCCGGTGAGCAGTTCGATAAGCATCGGTCGGATCCAAAAGCCGCCTCCGTGCAGTGGGGCCTCGCGCCGCAGTCCCAGCCAGCCGATCACCGGCAGCCGATCCCACGCACTTCGCGGCGGGGTGTTTGCCGCCCGAGGCGACCAAGGGCTGATCTGCCTCGGAAACCAAGCCAGGCGATAGATCCCCAAGTTGATCACCGCCCCGACGCAGCAGCCCAGCACGAACAGAATCGCGAGTCGAGCATCGAACGGAATGGCAACGATGAAGTTCACGCCTCAGTTCAATCCTCGGTGCGATCCTTGGTCTTTGCTCTCGGTCGGGCCGAAGTTTCCAGCCCGGCCAGGATCTCATCCGTCAACTGTTCGAGCGACTTTCCCTCGGTATCGACGATTGTATGGGCCGACTCGCGGTAGATGGGCTCGCGACGGCCTAGCACTTGAACTATTTCCTCCAGCGGCGGCAGGTTCGTTAGGCTCGGCCGGCGCTCGGCGGTCGTGGCATCGCCGTTCATTCGTGCTAGAATCGTCTCGGGCGAGGCCCTCAGCCAGACGACTTGTCCAGCCTCGCGCATCGCTCGGCGGCTTGCTTCACGCAAAGGGGCGCCGCCGCCGGCCGCCAGGACTAGGTCCCGCCGGCCGCAAAGCTCGGCGATGACCGCGGCCTCCAGATCGCGAAAGGCGGGCTCGCCCTCCTCGGCGAAAATGCGGGCGATCGACTTGCCGGCCCGCCGCTCGATTTCCACGTCGGCGTCGACCGAGTCCCAGCCAAGCCGCGCGGCCAGATGGCGGGCGAGGCTCGTTTTTCCGGTGGCGCGATAGCCGATCAGGATGAGATTCATCGTTTGCTAACATTCCTGGCGTAGAATTGAGAAATTATCGTCTATTGTCCGGGGTCTGTAAAGAAGTTCGTCTTGTCGCCTGGTCCAAAAGAGACGTATAATTCGAGTCGCCTCGGGAGCCGTAGTACATGTCCGCGCATTTTCATCGGGAAATCAGCAAGCTCAAGCAGCAGGTCCTGTCGCTTTGCACCCTGGTCGAGGGCCAGGTCGAGAAGGCGGTGCGGGCCGTTCAAATGCGCGACGATGAATTGGCGGAAGAAGTCGAGCGGCTCGATGAGGAAATCGACTTCCGCGAAATCGAGGTCGAGGAGGAGTGCCTCAAGACGCTCGCCTTGTACCAACCGGTCGCCGGCGATCTGCGGTTTGTCGTCTCGACGCTCAAGATCAACCACGACCTCGAGCGGATTGGTGATCTGGCAGTGAATATCGCCCGCAAGGTGAGGGCCCTGGCCTTGGACCCGCCACCGGACCTCGACTGCGACCTGATCCTGATGTGCGAAAAGACGCAGCTTCTGCTCCGCGACAGCATCGACTCGCTGGTCGCCATGAACGCCACCGCGGCCGCCTCCGTCTGCGCCCGCGACGACGAGATCGACGAGATGAAGGCGACCGTCCGCAAGGAAATCGAGAACGCCCTTCGCCAGCGGCCGGACAAGGTCGGTTCGCTGCTGCGACTCTTGGCCGTTAGCCGCAACCTCGAGCGAATTGCCGACCTTGCCACGAGCATCGCCGAGGACGTGGTTTATCTGGTCGAAGGGCGGATCATGCGGCATCCGGCCGTGACCGCGGCGCGGAACGGCGGCTGAGAAATTTGGGACTCGGGGAGGCCGAGACCATCCTACCCGACGCGGCAAATAAAGCACTTCAGATATTCGGTCTCGGGACAGGTGGCGGAAACTGGATGATCGGGCGAGGCGCCGCGCTGTTCGAGAACCTGGATGTCGCGGCCGCTCTGCTGGGCAACGCTTACCAGCATGAAGAAGAAGTCGTCGCGGGTGACGTGGCCCGAGCAACTGCAGGTCACCAGGATGCCGCCCGGCGCAAGCACTTCCAGCGCCAGCCGATTCAGCCTTGCGTAAGCCCGCAGGGAATCCTCGACGGCGGCACGGCTGCGGGCAAACTTGGGCGGATCGAGGATCACGCCGTCAAACCGTTCGCCGGCCGCCTTGAGCGTTTGCAAGGTCTCGAAGGCGTCACCGCACTCGAAGCGGATGTTTTGCAGACCGTTCCGCTGGGCGTTGGCCATGGCCTGAGCCACTGCCCGCTGACTACTGTCATAGCCGACCACCTCGCGGGCCTTGCCAACCGCGGCTGCGGATAGCCCGAAGCCGCCCGTGTAGCAAAACATATCCAGCACGCGGCGATCGCTCATGTAGCGGGCGGCGGCCGTGCGGTTCTCGCGCTGATCGAGATAGAGGCCCGTCTTTTGCCCTTCGGCCAGATCGACGATGTAGCGCAGGCCCTGATCGAGAATTTCGAGAGGGCCGCCGGGCATGCTGCCCCAATGCAGGCCGGTGGCCAGCTCGAGCCCTTCGGCCTTGACGATGTCGCGCTCGGTTCGCAGCAGAATGCCTTGCGGCCGCAGGGAATCGACGAGCATTGGCACGATCTGCGGCAAGCGGACGGCGAGGGCCAAGGCGGTAACCTGGATCACGAGATATGGGCCGTAGCGATCAACGATCAAGCCGCTCAGCCCGTCACCCTCGCTAAAGACCAGCCGCGCAGCGACTTCAGGCGAGTCGTATCCCAGCACCGCCCGCAGCCGCAGGGCCGATTCCAAGCGCCGCCGCCAAAAGGCCTCGTCGAGCGGCTCGGCCTCGTTCCAGGTGTAGAGGCGAACGTGGATGCGGCTGTGGCCGTTGAATATGCCGCGGGCAATGAAACGAGCCTGGTCGCTATGAAGATCGACGATATCGCCATCCGCCGGATTGCCTTCGATGCGGTCGATGGCCGATTCGAGTACCCAGGGGTGGCGGCCAAAGAACGGCCGGGCTTTTCGCGGTTTGAGCAGGACACGAGTCAAGAAAACTTCTCCTGAAATGGTGGGGCTTCGCTTGCGCTCGACACCGCCCTACACGTTATGTATATGCCAGCGCGGCCCGGGCAACATCGAATGCCGCTTGGGGCCGGCCGAGATTCTTGGCATTCGCCTTCATCTGCTGCAAGAGCGCCGGCTGCTCCAGGAGCCGCGTAAGCTTATGCGCCAAAGTCGGCAGATTGTTGACCTTCACTCCCGCGCCATTCTCCAGAATGAAATCGCTGTTCCGCGTCTCCTGGCCCGGCACGGGATTGGCAATCATGAGGGCCGCGCCGCGGGCCAGAACCTCGGAGGTCGTCAGCCCGCCGGGCTTCGAGAGCACAATGTCGGCGGCCGCCATCAGTTCGTCGATCTCGCGGGTAAAGCCCAGCACCGTCGCGCGATGGCGCGATGGGATCTCGATTTGTTCCAGCCGCGACTTGAGTTGTTCGTTGCGGCCCGCCACGACAACGATCTCCAACGGACGCTCGACGGAGAGCACGGAATTGAAAATCTTTTCGACGGGCCCCATCCCGAATCCGCCTGCCATCTGCACGATCACCGGCCGATCGACGCCCAGGCCGAGCCGTCGCCGACATTCGCTGCCGTCCTTCTCCTGGCTGAAGACCGGATGGATGGGAATGCCAGTCGCGGAAATATCGCCAGGCGGCACGCCCCAGTGGGCCAGGTAGGCTGCGCCCTCGTCGGTCGCCGTGAAGTAATGTTCGCAAGGCTGATTGACCCACATGCGGTGCGTCTCGAAATCGGTCGTGGCCGTGACTTGCGGCGTGTCGATCCGCCCTTTGTCGCGGAGAGAGGCGATGATCTCGGCGGGCAGAAAGTGAGTATTGACGATCACATCCCACGACTCATCGCGCAGCAGCCGCAGGAATTTTCCCAGATTCAAGCGTTCGATCATGAGGCGAAAACGATCGGCCTTGCGCTGGGCCGAAGGAGGCTTGTCGAGCATGTCATAGACGTAGCCCAGGACGTGCGGCGCGGTGTTCACGAGGTCGACATAGAGCTTGCCGTAGAGGCGGCGAAATGCGGCGTTGGTCAGATCGAGAAGATCGACGTTGCGAACGGTCGCCTCCGGGTCAATCTGCCTAAGGGCAAGTTCGACCGCCTCGGCCGCGCGCATGTGCCCCGCTCCCACCGACGCCGAAAGGACCAGGATGCGTTTGGGCATAGAGTTATCGTCTCCTTTTTGCCCGTTAGCTTACCTGATGATCAGGACTTTGGCCACAACCGTCGCGATATTGGCGGTCGAACGAATGTAAGGCCGCTGGCGACGAGACGCTGATCGAGCGACCTGTATTACTTTCGTCCCGGCCGCCGCTCGGCCGTCGCTTGATAAGGGTCTTCAGGCCAGGCGTGACGGGGATAACGGCGGCGAAGGTCTTTGCGGACCTGATGATAGGTCGTCCGCCAGAAACTGGCGAGGTCGTCAGTCACTTGCTGCGGCCGATGATTGGGCGCCAGGAGATGCAGAAGGACCGGCACACGGCGGCCGGCGATCCGCGGCGTATCGAGCATGCCAAAGATCTCTTGAATCCGCACGGCCAGCACGGGCGGCTTGCCCGGCTCGTAGTGAAGGCGGACGCGGCTGCCGCTGGGGACCTCAATCCGTTCCGGCGCCTCTCGGGCCAGCGCTTGTTGCTGCTGGTGCGAAAGGGCACCCTGCAAGTGAGCAAGCCAGGGCGCTCGGCGCAGATCGTCGATTGATCGGCAGCCATGGCAGACGTGTGGCAAGAGGCTTTTGAGGCTTTCGGTATCGAAGGCCGGGAGTTCCAACTCGGGCATCCAGCCGGCCAGGCAGCGCACACGGTTGACGAAGTCGGCCGTTGCCTCATCGTCCCATGGAAAAACGTCGTCGAGCGCGTCCGCGGCCGCTGCGGCGAGGATCGCGGCGACCTCCGCCTCATCAGGCAGCGGCGCCGGACTCTCTTCCAATAAGAGGTCTTCCCAATAGACCCGGCGGCGAGCAACGACGCGGCGGCTCGACGGATCGAACTCGACTTCAGTACGCGTGGCGATCCGCTCGGCCGGCAGCCAGTCGCGCTCGACGGCCGAGGCTTGCCGGACGAGCGCCTCCGAGCCGCCGCGATCGACGTCCACGGCCAGAAAGAGCGGCGCGTTGCGAACCGCGCATGAGTCGGCCATCCGCACGCCGCGGCCGCCGACCATCCGCCCCGAGCGGCTGCCCGGCCCGCTCCGCCGCACCAACCGATCGGGAAAAGCCGCGAGCAGCGCGCGCCGAACGGCTTCGCTGGCCATGTCTCCCCTCGCCCCCGGGCACCATGTACTCATGGTCGCGGGGAGAGGGGCAGTGGGTGAGGGCGCGTCTCGCGACGCCTGCCGCAACTCTCTCTGCAGCTGATCGCGAACATGCAGCACGAACTGCGCGGTTGCACGATGGATTCTCCCGAGCGGCGAATGATCGCGGCCCGCCTCGTCAAAATCCTCAATCGCGGCTACTCGATCGTATACGTCCGAATCGGAATCGGCTGCCGCCGGGCGATTTCCCGATGCAGCATCATCGCCGCGACCGAACGGATCGCGCTCGCTCAAGAGGGCTGCAGCCAGGGCGACCGCTCCGGGCTGGCCCAGCCGCTCCCCTTCGAGCAACATGCGGGCCAAACGCGGGCTGACCGGCAGCCGGGCCATCGAGCTTCCCAGCGGCGTGATATTGCCCGCCGCGTCGAGCGCACCCAATCGCCGGAGCAATGTCTCGGCCTGCTCGAGCGCCACGGCCGACGGGGCCTCGAACCAGGGGAAGGATTGCAAGTCACTCTCGCCCCAGGCGCGGAGTTCCAGCGTCGGCCCGGCCAGATCGAGGCGGCGGATTTCCGGCTCGTCGCTCGCGGGCCGCTGCCGATGGGTCCGCTCGGCCCACAGCCGCAGACAAACGCCGGGCTGCGTTCGCCCCGCGCGGCCTGCCCGCTGATCGGCCGAGGCTTGCGAGATCGGCGTCAGTTTCAAGCGGTCGATGCCGACGTGCGGGTCGAACGAGAGCGTTCTGGCCAGGCCGCTATCGATCACGGCGGTGATGCCTTCGATGGTGAGCGAGGTTTCGCCGACATTGGTCGAGAGGACAATCTTCCGCCGCGCGATTGGCCCCAGCACTTCGTCCTGCTTCTCGGCCGGCAGATCGCCATAGAGTTGAAGCAGAGCCAGATTTCGCGCGGCGGCAAGCGCCTCCAGTCGCCGCGCCGTCTGGCGGATTTCGCCCACGCCGGGGAGAAAGGCCAGCATATCGCCGGGCGTGCTATCGAGCATTTGCACGACAGCGTCGGCCGCCCGCTCGGCGATCTTGCGGCCCCGCAGGTCTTCCTCGTAGCGGATCTCGACCGGATAGAGCCGCCCCCGGCTCACCACCACCGGACAATCGCCGAGCCAGCGGGCGATCGGTTCCGCGGCCAGCGTGGCCGACATGACCACGATCTTCAGTTCCGGCCGGACCGTCTCCTGCACGCGGCGGACCATGGCCAGGGCCAGGTCGCTATTGAGGCTCCGCTCGTGGAACTCGTCGAACACGACCGCGGCGACCGATTCCAGAAAGGGATCGTCCTGCAGCATGCGGAGAAAAATGCCCTCGGTAACGACCTGGATTCGCGTCTTCGAGCCCATGCAGCGATCGAAGCGGACCTGGTAGCCGACTTCCCCGCCCAGCGTTGCCCCGCGTTCGTAAGCGATTCGCCGCGCGCAGGCCCTGGCCGTAATGCGGCGAGGCTGCAAGACGACGACCGCGCCCGATTTGAACAGCCCCGCATCGAGCACTGCCGGCGGCACGCGAGTCGTCTTGCCCGCTCCGGTCGGCGCTTGCAGCACCACGGCCTTCGATGTGCGCAGAGCCGCTACGATCTGCGGCAGAACTTCGTCGATGGGTAAGGGAGCGGGCACCGTTCGGCGGATTGGTTCGAATGATTCGTCTCTGGCCATTCTGCCATGGCGCGATTATAATGTCATCATCTCATCACGGTTCCATGCTTTTACGAGCCCGGTAATATGTTTCAAACGGTTTCCGCAGTGGTCCAAGGGGGAAAGATCGAGTTGTCAGAGCCGATCGACTTGCCCGAAGGCGCGAAGCTGCTCGTGACTCTGCTTCCGGCGGATGAGGACCAGTTCTGGCTGGCGGTCAGCCAGTCGTCGTTAGGCGCCGTTTGGGACAATCCCGAGGACGACGTCTATGCCGAACTACTCAAGAAGTAACGTCATCCTTGTTCGTTATCCGTTTTCGGATTTGAGCGCGGTCAAACCTAGGCCGGCTGTTCTTATCGGAGCGCCGCATGCATATCACGATCTTTTGATTGTGCCGTTGACGAGCCGGATCACTTCGCTGTCTACCGGGGAATTTGTTCTCGGCGATTGGCGCGGGGCAGGTCTGAATGTTCCATCGGCGGTGAAGCGCGGCATGTATACGGTTCACCCCAATCTCGTACAACAGGTCGTCGGTCAGCTTGCGGCTGGAGATATGGAAAGGTTAGAACGATCTTTACGGCTTTGGCTGGGCCTGAAGTGATTCTCTCTCTTACCGCCCAATTGCTTCCTTCGCCAATTTCACGACGTTCTCAACCGTGAAGCCAAATTCCTTCAAAAGCACGCCGACGGGGGCCGAGGCGCCGTAATGCTCGAGGCCAAGGAACCGCCCGTTGGGGCCGAGGTATTTGCACCAGCCCTGCGAAATGCCCAACTCGACTGCCACGCGCGGAGCTACATCGGGCGGCAGGACTGAGTCGCGATAGGCTTGCGGCTGGGCGTCGAAGAGCTCCCAGCTCGGCAGGCTCACAACGCGTGCCCGCGTGCCCTCGGCCGTCAGCTTCTCGTAGGCGTCGACGCAGAGCGAGAGCTCCGTCCCGGTGCCGATCAGGATTACTTCCGGCTTGCCGCCGGCAGCGTCGGCGAGCACGTAGCCGCCCTTCTGCACGCCGGCAGCCGGGGCGTACTTCGTGCGGTCTAAGGTCGGCATGTTCTGCCGCGAAAGCACGAGGGCCGTGGGGCCGGTGTTGTTCAAGAGCGTGGCGCGGTAAGCTTCGGCCGTTTCGTTGGCATCGCCAGGCCGGATCACCGTGAGGTTGGGGATCGCCCGCATCGCCGCCAGATGCTCGATCGGCTGATGCGTGGGGCCGTCCTCGCCCACGCCGATGGAGTCGTGCGTGTAGACGTAAAACACCGGCAGGCCCATGATCGCCGCCAGGCGAACGGCCGGCCGCATATAGTCGGTGAAGACGAAGAACGTCGCGCCAAAGCTTCGCAGCCCGCTTAAGGCCATGCCGTTGATGATCGAGCCCATGGCATGCTCGCGGATGCCAAAGTGCATGTTGTGCCCGCCATAGCTGCCGGCCTCGAAGCTGCCGGCGCCGTCCATGAGCGTGAGCGTCGAAGGCGCCAGGTCGGCCGAACCGCCGACGAGCCACGGCAGCCGCTTGGCGATCTGGTTCAAGACCTTGCCGGAAGAGGCTCGCGTGGCCATTCCCTTGGCGTCCGCCGCAAAGGGCTTGATCTCGGCGTCCCAGCCCTCGGGCAGTTCGTGCCGCTGGATCTGCTCGAGTTCCTTGGCCTCCTGGGGATATTTGCGGGCATATTCGACGAAACGGCTATCCCAATTCTGGCGAAGGCTCTGGCCGCGATCGCCGATATTCGCGCGGAAGTTGGCCAGCACTTCGTCGGGAACGAGAAACTTCGCATCTTCCGGCCAGCCGTAGGCTTTCTTGGTCAGGCGGATCTCGTCATCGCCCAAAGGAGCGCCGTGGGCGCCATGGGTGTTGTGCTTGTTCGGCGCGCCGTAGGCAATGATGCTCTTGACGACGATCAGCGTGGGCCGGTCGCCGGTGTTCTGGAAACTCTTCAGCGCGGCTCGAAGAGCGGCCAGATCGTTCACATCTGCGACCTCAACGACATTCCAGCCGTAGCCTTTGAATCGCGTCGCCACGCACTCGCTGAAGGCCAGGTCCGTGTGGCCCTCGATGGTGATTGTGTTGTTGTCGTAGATCCAGCAAAGATTTGAGAGCTTAAGATGGCCGGCCACGGAAGCCGCCTCGGATCCGACGCCCTCCATCATGTCGCCGTCGCTGCATAGAGCGTAGACATCGTAGTTGAACAGATCGAAGTCAGGCCGATTGTAGCGGGCTGCCAGCCAGCGCTCGGCGATCGCCATGCCGACGCTGTTGCCGATTCCCTGGCCGAGTGGCCCGGTCGTCGTTTCCACGCCGCTGGTATGGCCATGCTCGGGATGGCCCGGGCAGCGGCTGTTCAACTGCCGGAACTGGCGGATGTCGTCCAGCGAAATGGCCGGTTTATCGGTCCCGCGGCCGGCGGCGTCCACCTGCTTCACATCACAGAGGTGCAGCGTCGAATAAAGCAGCATCGAGGCGTGGCCGCAGGAGAGAACGAAGCGGTCGCGGCCGGGCCACAGCGGCTGCGATGGATCGTAGCGGAGGAACTCGTTGAAGATTACGTAGGCCGCCGGCGCCAAGGCCATCGGTGTGCCGGGGTGCCCGCTATTGGCCGCCTGCACACCGTCCATCGAAAGCGTGCGGATGGTGTTGATGGAGAGCGACTCGATCGATTGATTGGTATTGGGCATGGGCGAATTGAATTGGAAACGAAAGGAATAGTCGGGGAAATTCCTACTGATGCGGGCCATTTGCAGTCAGCAGCGTGCCTTTGCGGAAAGCGGAGGCCATGGCTATGGGAATCTCCGACTCGGCCAGGACCACCTGGGCCCGGTTCCGCGCGACCTGGGCCTTCATCTCCTGTTCGCGGGCTAGCGCCATCGCACGCCGCTCCTCGGCCTTGGCACGGGCGACGCGCATGTCGGCCTCGGCCTGATCGGCTTGCAGGCGGGCGCCAATGTTCTGGCCGACGTCAATGTCGGCGATGTCGATGGAAACGATGGCAAAAGCCGTCTGAGCATCTAGTCCGCGGTCGAGCACCGCCTTGGAAATCTTGTCGGGCTTCTCCATCACGTCGAAGTGATTCTCGGAAGCTCCGATCGCCGTAATGATGCCCTCGCCGACGCGGGCGATAATGGTTTCCTCGGTAGCGCCGCCGATAAGCTGCTCGAGGTTCGTCCGCACCGTCACGCGAGCCCGCACCTTTAGTTCCACGCCGTTCTTGGCGATGGCGCTCAATGTGCCGCGGCCCGATCGTTTGGGGTCGGGGCAATCGATCACCTTGGGATAAACGCTCGTCTGCACTGCGTCGAGCACATCGCGGCCGGCGAGGTCGATGGCGGCGGCACGGTCGAAATCGAGATCGATATCGGCGCGATGGGCGGCGATGATGGCCTTGATGACTTTGAGGACGTCGCCGCCGGCCAGATAATGGGCCTCAAGCCGGCGAGTGGTAATGCCCGATTGTTGTTCCGTGCCGATGCCGGCCTGCATCGACATGACCTTGCCGGTGACAATGACCCGCGAGTTGACTCGTCGGAAGCTCATGCCGATCAGCGAGAGGATGGTGACATTGGCGCGGGAAAAGTAAGCCTGTACCCAAAGTTTTCCGTAACTAAAGCCGATCAAGGCCACAATCGCGCCCAGAAAAAGCAGGAAGATCAAGACCAGTACCCAGAGGGGAAATCCCTTGCTGGGGGGCGGGGCCATCTGGGCGAAGAGAAGCATAAGGGAATTCACGGGAAATTCCTCCGTAGGCAAAGCAGCCACCTGGGGGGCGGCGTGAAGTCAGGACAGACCGGAGTTTTTGACGGAAGTTAGCTTACCGCCGCGATTCCCGCGTGAATAGCCCCGGCCGTTTTTTCCCCGCTTTAGGCCTGAAGCCCCCTTTTCAAAATCGTACGATCCAATTTATAATAACGGGTCTTGTTTGAAGCGACCCGAGAAAGAGAGAGAGGGTGATATTATGCCCAAAATGAAGACGCACAAGGGGACGAAGAAGCGTTTCCGCCTGACGGCCAGCGGCAAGGTAAAGCACCGCCGCGCCGGCACCAGTCACTTGGCGCTGCGAAAAACCCATAAGCAGAAGCGGAACCTCCGCGGGACGGGTGTCGCCAGCGAGGTCCACACGAGCAACATCACCCGCGCCCTCAACGGGCACAGTTACTAGTCGCGCCGTCGATCGACGACGCGCGGGCGGGCAATGCTCTCCCCGCCATGCGACAGGGCTGTTCAACGCTTGCCATGTTGGCAAGGGCCATTTGCTCGCGACTCGCTATTTTCAAGGATCCATAGCCATGCGTACCGTCAAGGGCGCCGCCAGAAACCAGGCAAAGAAGCGTCTCTTCCATAAGGTGAAGGGATTCGTCGGCGGCCGTCGCCGCCTGCTTCGCACCGCCAAAGAAACACTCATCCGCGCCGGCGTCTTCGCCTTTCGCGATCGCCGCAACCGCAAACGGGAGTTTCGCAAGCTGTGGATCATCCGCATCAACGCGGCCGTCCGCCAGCGCGGCCTAAGCTATAGCGCTTTCATCAACGGGCTGACCAAGGCCGAGATCGGGTTGGATCGCAAGATCCTCGCCGATCTGGCGGTAACCGACCCCACGGCGTTTGATCAAATTGTGGCCGCCGTCAAGGAAGCGTTGGGCAGTCCTTCGCAAGCAAAAGCGTCGTAGGGAAAACTTCCCATGGCGTTGGCGGAATTTCTAGCCGAACTCGACGAATTGAGCCGCTGCGCGCTGGATGCTTTCCAATCGGCCGGCGACCCGGCGGCCTTGGAGGCTGCGCGGATTGACTTCCTGGGCCAGAAGAGCGGCCGGATCAAGACAGTCCAAAAGGGCCTCGGCGCGGTCGATAAGGCCAACAAGCCCGAGGCCGGGCAGCGCTTCAACGAGGTCAAGCAGCAGATTGAGGCGGCCTTCGCTGCAGCACAGTCCCGTGCCGCCAGCGGCGCAGTGGCCAAGGCCGGCGGTCCTCAATTCGATCCCACGGTACCGGGCATTCGGCCGCGGTTGGGCCATCTCCACCCGCTCACGCAGACCATCGAGGAACTCAAAGACCTGATGGGCCGCCTCGGCTTCTCCGCCGTCGATGGTCCTGAGGTTGAGGACGAGTGGCATAACTTCGAGGCGCTGAATATTCCATTGGAGCATCCCGCGCGGAACCCGCTGGACAACTTCTATCTGGCCACGGCGGGAGTCGTTGGAAGACACGGAGACAAGGAGACTCGGGGACCCGGAGACACATCATCCCCGCGTCCCCCAGTCTCCGCGTCTCCCCTCCCTTCTTCCCTGCTCCTCCGCAGCCAGACTAGCACGGTGCAGATCCGCGTGATGGAAAAGACCCCGCCGCCGGTGCGGATCATTTCGTTGGGCCGCGTCTATCGGCCTGATGACGCCGATGCCACGCATTATCCGATGTTCCACCAGATCGAAGGGCTACTCGTCGATCGCGGCATCACGATGGCCGATTTGAAGAGCGTGCTGCGGCTCTTTGCCAAAAGCTTCTTTCAGGACGACGTGCATATTCGCTTTCGGCCGTCGTTCTTTCCCTTCACCGAGCCGAGCGTGGAGGTGGATATGAGCTGGCGGGGCCGCTGGATCGAGATGGGCGGGGCCGGCATGGTCGATCCCAACGTTTTCCGCGCCGTCGGCTACGACCCCGAGGAGGTCACCGGCTTCGCGTTCGGCCTCGGCGTCGAGCGGGTCTGCATGCGAAGGCATAACGTGACGGACATAAGAGAGTTTTATAAGAACGACGTCCGGTTCTTGGAGCAATTCTAGTCCAGTTGCTGCAAGATTGGAGCGGAACTAGAATTATTTGGAGCAAGCGCGTTGGATCTCCTGTCAGACCGTGCGATTTGCGCGGAGATTAGCCGAGCATGGCAAGAATCCACGGCAGATGACCCGCTGAGCCGGCATGAAGAGGGCGGTTACGTCGTACTCGATGCCAATGGTTCCTATAACGTAGACCGGTGGCCTTGCGGTGAGCAAGCGGGGATCATGCCGCCTCCGCTGGAGGGTGAGAATCGTTACAAGGGCAATGCAGTTGTCGCCACGTTTCATACTCATCCAAATCCGCTTATTGACGAAGCGGGACAGGAATGGAAGGAAGGTCCAAGCGAGCGCGATCGACGCTGGCACATTCGAAAAAAGCTCCGAGGGTACGTTATTGGCCGCGTATTCATTTACGAGATCGATGCAAGTGGAAGAATCCAAGTAATCGGAAGGCGCGAGGAAATGCTATGACTATGCTCTTGAATCCACTTCTCGAAGGCTTGGAAGCTGCGCGCCGCGCCGGCGCGGATGCCATTCGCCCCGACGATGAGGTGATGATGGACGACAAGGGAGATCATTGGGAATTCGAGTTTGTGCCTCAAGGCGATGGACTTGGCGGCGGAGTGCGAGTCGATATCGCGAAAGACGGTTTTCGTGTTTTAAGACTTGTCCGCGGACAATAGATCGCACTTCGAGTTTTGATCAGTTTCCTATTGCGGATTTCCTTTCCCTGACCTCGTTTGTCCCGCCCATGCTCATTTCCTGGAATTGGTTGAAAGAATACGTCGTCCTTCCCATGTCGCCTCGGGAACTCGAGGAGCGGCTGATGATGGCGGGACTCAATCATGAAGAGACCAATGCCGTTGGCGATGACTTGTGCATCGACCTGGAAGTCACCAGCAATCGGCCCGATTGCTTGGGGCATATCGGAGTCGCGCGCGAGGTTTCGGTGCTGTGGGGCGGCGAGCTGAAGATCCCGGCTGCAAGGCCTGCGGAGGGGAAGACGCGTGTCGGCGACCTCGTGCGCGTGCGGATCGACTGCCCCGACCTCTGCTCGCGCTATATCGCGCGCGTGGTTCGCGGTGTCCGCATCGGGCCAAGCCCCGACTGGCTGGTCAAGCGGCTGGCGACGATCGGCATCGCCTCGATCAACAACGTCGTCGATATTTCCAACTACGTGATGATGGAATGCGGCCAGCCGCTGCATACGTTCGACCTCGCGAAGCTGAAAAAAGGGGACATCACTGATATTGTTGTTCGTCGGCCCAAGGCCGAGGAAACCATCGAGGCCATCGATCATAAGACTTACAAACTCGATCCGGACATGTGCCTCATTGCGGACGCAAAAGACGCGGTGGCCATCGCCGGCGTGATGGGAGGTGCAGCGACGGAGGTCACGGATGCGACCCACGACGTGTTGATCGAGTCGGCCGATTTCGATCCGGTCTCCATCCGAACGACGGCCCGCCGATTGAGCCTGCATAGCGATTCGTCCTATCGCTTCGAGCGCCGCGTCGATCCCGAGGGCATCGACTGGGCCAGTCGACGCTGTGCCGAATTGATTTTGGAACTGGCCGGCGGCGAACTGGCCGCGGGCGCCGTCGATGTCGGCGAGCGGCCGAAAAAGCGAGAGCCGATCGTCTTGCGTTTGCCGCAACTCAAGCGAATTCTGGGGATCGACGTTGACCCGATCGTCGTGCAACGGATTCTCATGTTGCTGGGGCACGTCGGCGGCCTGGAAGAAGAGATGTTCGCGGGACATGTGACCTTCACGCCGCCTTCCTGGCGGCGAGATCTTACGCGGGAGATCGATCTTATTGAAGAAGTGGCGCGGATCCACGGCTACGACAAGATTCCCGAAGATGTCAGTGTGCCGATGGCGGCATCTTCACGACCGCGCGAGGATCGCTGCATCGCAAAAATCCGTACGGTCCTCACCGCGGCCGGATACGACGAATCGCTGACTTTGAGCGCAGTCGACGAAGCGTCGGCCCGGGCGGTTCAAGTTTGGACTCAAGGCGAGCCGCTTCGCAGCCAGACGCCAGTAATACGAGGCGCCGACCATCTCCGCACGAGCCTCGTTCCCAGCCTGCTGGCCGTGCGGCGGACCAACGAATCGTTGTCCAACCCCGTGATCGAGCTGTTTGAGATCGCTAAGATCTATTTGCCCGGCGAAAGCCTGCCACAGGAATTGTGGATGCTGGGCGTCACGAGCGGCCGGTCGCTGCCCGAGGTCAAGGGAGTCTTGGAAGCGATCGTGGCAGCCATCAATCCGAAGCTGGAATTGATCGCCGAGAATATCGACTCGCCTCTGCTCGACTCCGCCGCGGCCTGCCGGTTGATGCTCGACGGGCAACTGCTCGGCTACGTGGGACGAGTAAGCGCCGCCGGGCAGAAGCAAAACGATCTCCGCGGGCAGGCGACCGTAGCCGAAATGAAGCTTGCACCCTTATTCGAGCGGGCCGAGCTGATCCCGCAATACATGCCTTTGCCCGTCTTTCCTGCGGTATCCCGCGACCTGAACCTCGTAGTCGCCGAGGGCGTGCGCTGGGCTCAGATTGCCGCGACCGTTCGTCAAAACGGCGGGCTCGATCTGGAAAGCCTGGAATATCGAGACACCTATCGCGACCCCAATCGCCTGGGCGAAGACCGAAAAAGCCTGCTCTTCACGATCGGCTTGCGCTCGCCCGGCGGCACGCTCACCAGCCAGCAGGCCGATAGCATCCGCGATGGCATCGTCGCCGCCTGCCGAACGGAGTACGGCGCCGAGTTGCGATAGGGAGCAGCACTTCCAGAATCGCCGCTCAACCGAGCCGATGCGTCCGCAGCTTGCGGGCCAGAGTCGCCCGATGGACTTGCAACATGCGGGCCGCTTTTCGCTGATTGAAGTTCGAGTGCTCCATCGCCTGCATGATCGCTTGCCTTTCGGCCTGCTTCAGAGACATTTGCCCCGCCGGGCCGGATATGCTGACGCTCTCGCTGGCTTCTCCCATTAGCATGTCGAGTAGTTCTTCGGGCGAAAGGCCGGTCACGTAGAGCCGCTCAACCCAGGCCGAGAGTTCGCGGATATTGCCCGGCCAGGCGTAGCCGGTGAGTACTGCCCGGACCCGCTGCGGCAGTTCGACGGGCTGCCGCTGGTAACGATCGGCGGCCACCAGCAGAAAGTGATCGAGCAGGGGCGAAATGTCCTCGGGCCGCTGGCGGAGCGACGGCAATGCGACGCGCACGATGTTCAAGCGATGGTAAAGATCGCGGCGGAAGGTTCCCTGCTTGACCATTTCCGCCAGGTTCCTGTTGGAACCGGCAATAAACCGGGTATCGACTTTCACTGGAATGGGCTTGCCGACCGGCATGATTTCGCGTTCCTGCAACACTCGCAGCAGCTTGGGCTGAAGCGAGAGTGGAAACTCGCAAATTTCATCGAGGAAGACCGTTCCGCCCTCCGCCGTGCGGAACACGCCCAGCATCGTCTGCTCGGCGCCAGTGAACGCCCCGCGGATATGACCGAAAAATTGGCTCTCGAAGAGACTCTCGCTGACGCCGGCGCAGTTGACGGGAATGAATGGCCGCTCGGACCTTCGGCTCTTGGAAAATAGACGCCGGGCGATCAGTTCCTTGCCGGTGCCGCTCTCGCCCTCGATCAACACGCAGCAGTCGGTGACGGCCACTTGATCGACAAGCTGCAACACATCGCGAATCGCCTTGGAAACGCCCACGATTTTGGGCGCGCCGCTAGAGGTGACCTTGAGCGTACTCATTATTTTCTATGCGGGAGCATACGCTGGGAACGCTGAATAGTGAGTTGGGTGCGTCATGCACTCCCGCCGCTTCAGCCAACCGTTTCCAGGAACGAGCCCTAACGCTGCCTCCGTATTTTTGCCGTACATCCTGTATACAATCACCACACGGCGATCAAGCCTTACACCTAGCATAATCAGTTTGTCCGTTTCGTCAACTATTTTGAAGAAAAAGACGGCGGAAAGAATGCCGATTGCATCGGTTCGTACATGTAACACCCGTCGATTGGGCAAGACGGTTCCGCAATCGATAAATACTGGATTTGCATTCGTAAGCTCTTGCCGCTTAATGTTTTATGAATGCAAGCGGCTATCGCGACAAAGAGGAACCGAGGCGTTTGCGTCACTCGATCCAGCCGCCGCCTAGCACTTCATCACCGTCGTAACAGACCGCGGCTTGACCCGGGGCCACGCCGTAGCAAGGCTCGAGAAAGTCCACATGGAACCTGTCGCAGGGTAGGATTTCGACAATTGCAGGGATTGCTGCGCTGCGATATCGGATCTTTACCTGACATTCGAAGCTCCGCTCCGGCGGATTGAACCAATTCGACCCCTGGGCGGAAAGCTCGTGTCGGGCCAATTCATCCTTGGTTCCCACGACCACTTCGCGGCTCTGCGCGTCGAGGCGCACGACGTACCGCGGCTCGCCGAAGGCAATGCCGAGGCCCTTCCGCTGGCCGACGGTGAACCGCTCGACCCCTTCGTGTCGCCCCACGACGCGGCCGTCGGTCGTGACGATTTCGCCCGATGTGTCTTGCGATGGCCGGTTCTGGCGAATAAAGCGGGCGTGGTCCTGATCGGGGACGAAGCAGATTTCCTGGCTGTCCGGCTTTTCGGCCACGTGATGCAAGCCCAGGCGGTCGGCAATCTGCCGGATCTCGTCTTTCTGGTAGTCCCCAACGGGGAATTGTAGCCGCGACAGCACGTCAGGCCGAATTCCCCATAGCACATAGGACTGGTCCTTGTTTGGGTCGAGGCCTCGGCAAAGCGCGACGCGGCCGTCGGGCCGAGGCGCGAGCCGGGCGTAATGGCCCGTGGCGATTTCCCTCGCGCCGACGCTATCGGCATAGTCGATCAGCTTTCCGAATTTTAGCCACGTATTGCAAACGACGCACGGATTGGGCGTACGTCCGGCGGAGTATTCCGCGATGAAGTAATGGATGATTCGGCCGAATTCGTGCTCGAAATTGATTGCATAAAAGGGGATATCCATCCGCTCGGCGACGCGACGGGCGTCGGCAGCGTCGCTCGCACTGCAGCAGCCCTGCTTGCCCCGCGAACTGGCGGAAGTCGAGCAGGTCGTCGCTTCCTGTCGCCCATGGCGCATGAAAAGGCCCACCACTTCATGGCCGGCCTCGCGAAGAAGCCAAGCGGCCACGCTGCTATCGACTCCACCGGACATGGCAAGGATGATGCGTGACATATAGCTAGAGAGCGATCCTCAACGCCCGACACGTTTCCTCGTAGCTCGCTTCCAGGTCGAGTGAAACGGCCAAATCGTCACGCAGCCAGATCGGCAGAATCGGCAGACCGCTGCCGACCGTTAGCGGATAGGCCCACATTTCCAGCCGTGGCCGCTGGCCGACTTTTGTCCCGCGGCAGGTGGCGGCATAAATCGGCGGCAGCTCGGAGCCAAACGAAGGATCGACCTGCCCGATCAGGTTCAACAACTCCGCATAGGGATTGAACTGCCGCGTCGTAACCACGTCAACGATCGAGACGCAAACACGCTGTTGCAGCAACGCGGCGCACTTGGCCACGAATGCGCGGCGATTATCCGCCCGATCTTTGTTCGCCGGGCTTACGATCTCGACCGCTGCGACGAGAACCCTGCCGCGGCTCTGATCGTAAATGAGCACCTCGTAGTCGTATTGTTCGCTCAGATCGGTCTCTAGCGCCAGTGTCGGCGCGGGGGGCGACCAGGTCGCCGTCGCACTGCCCCCGGATACATGCGACGACGCACCGACGACCGGTCCCGACTGCTCCTCATATGCGCAGACGTCGATTTCAAAATACGATCCGAGATGTGTGCGGGGTTCGGCGGTGAACTCTGGCGGTAGTTCGCGGGAAAGCTGCTGGACGATTGTCGCCGGCCACATTCCGTGGAAACCCTCCCACGATGCTCGTTTCCAAACAGGCGCTCGAAAATGGTCGCGCAATGGCATGACGGACTTCTCCTAATGGCTATTGTAGTTGGATGGCAGGACATCGGTCAATTGACTCATCTTTCCGAAACCGCTGTGAATGGGTATAATTTGCCCTTTCCGATGCTATTTCTTTCAGGTGCAACCATGGAACGCGAACTACTCGATCGGGCCGAAAATATTCAGAAGCGGATCCTCCAACTCCGAGACTCCCTTTGACTTTGCCGGAAAGAAAACGCAAATCGCCGCCATCGAAGAGCAGATGGGCCAGAACGATTTCTGGAGCTACCCGGAAAAGGCCCAGGAGGTCGTCGGCCGACTCAAAGGCTTGAAGAGCATCGTCAAGCCGCTGGATGAAACCATTCGCGCCAGCGACGACTTGGCCGCGATGATGGAAATGGCCGCTGAAGACGAAGGTATGGCCGCCGATGTGCCGGGCGAGATCGAGCGATTGGAAAACGTCCTCAATGATCTTGAAACGAAGGCGCTCTTAAACGGCCCCTTCGATCCGAACTCGGCACTCGTCTCGATCAACGCCCGCGACGGCGGCACTGACGCCCACGATTGGGCCGAGATGCTCCTGCGGATGTATCTGGCATGGGCAAACGATCACGAGTACGACACCGAAATCCTCGATCGGCAGGACAATGAAGAAGCGGGTATCAATAGCGCTACGGTCGCCGTTCGCGGGCCAATGGCCTACGGCTATTTGAAAGGAGAGACCGGCATCCATCGGCTGGTGCGAATTAGCCCCTTCAACTCTGAAGGCAAACGGCAGACGAGCTTCGCCGCGGTCGACATTTCGCCCGAAGTCGCCGACGAGGGGGAGATCGAAATCCGCGACGAAGACCTGGAAGAAAAAGCCATTCGCTCCAGCGGCCCCGGCGGACAGCACGTCAACAAGACATCGAGCGCTATTCAGTTGCGGCATATACCGAGCGGCATCTTAATCTGCTGCCAGGCCGAACGGAGCCAGCACAAGAACCGGGCGATGGCCCTCAAAATGCTCCGCGCCCGCCTGGCGCGGATCGAGGAAGAAAAACGCGAGGCCGAGCAGGCGGCCCAGTACACATCGAAGCCCAAGGTCGGCTTCGGCTCGCAGATCCGCAGCTATTTCCTCCATCCCGACCAGCGGGTGAAGGACTCGCGAACCGGTTTTTACATGGGCAGTTTTCATGCCGTGCTCAACGGGAACATCCAAGGTTTTCTCGACGCTTACTTGCGCTACCGCGCCAAAGGCGAGACGCAAGGCAGCACAAAGGATGACGAATAACGTACTAATCTCGCTCCGCTAGATTCCGGAACTCTCGCGGGAAGTGAGATAAATACATTGTCATGAATTCGAACTTCATAGCAATCGGCGCTGTGCTAATGGCCTTGGCCGTGGGGCTGGGGGCGTTTGGCGCGCACGGCCTGAAAACGCTCGTCGATCGCGGAGACTTCTCGCCCAAGAGCCTGGAGACATTCGAAACGGCCGTCCGGTATCAAATGATCCACGCCCTTGGCTTAATCCTCATCGGCCTTATCGCCGCCGCGCGGCCGAGTACGATGCTCGAAGCGGCAGGTTGGACGATGTTTCTTGGCATCCTCATCTTCTGTGGCTTCCTTTACGGCTATGTCGCAACCGGCGCGAAGCTCCTTGCCATGCTTGTGCCCATCGGCGGCGCGGCGTTCATTCTCGCCTGGCTAGGCGTAGCCATCGCCGCAATGCGGCGATAAAACCAAGCAGAAAGGCCCTCGCGTGAAATTCATCGTCGCCGCCTTGATCGCCCTGTCGTTTGCCGAGTCCGCTCTTGCCAAGCCGCCCGTGCCGGTAATCTTCGATACGGATATGATGGGCGATGTCGATGACGTGGGCGCGGCCGCGATATTGCACGCCCTGGCCGATCGCGGCGAGGCGAAAATCCTGGCAATGGGCGTTTGCGTCAAACATCCCGCCACGCCGCTCTGCCTGGACGCCTTGAACACCCACTACGGCCGCGGAGATATTCCGATCGGCGTCGTCAAGGGTCCGGCCTTCTCTGGACCGTCAAAATATGCCGACGCGATTGCTCGCGAATTTCCCCATCGGCTGAAATCGGCCTCCGACGCCCCCGATGTCATCTCGCTCTATCGCAAAACGCTCGCTGCCCAGAGTGATGGCAGCGTGGTGCTCATCAGCGTCGGCATGTTGACGAACCTGCGGAACCTGCTTCAATCGGTCGGCGATGCGTCGAGCCACTTGGACGGCGTGTCTCTCGTCAAGCAGAAAGTCCGCGCATGGATCTGCATGGGCGGGGCCCTGTCCAAGGGCCGTGAATACAATCTCTACTCGGACGCGCCCGCGTCGATGGAGGTCGTCAAGCATTGGCCCACGCCAGTGGTCTTCAGCGGTTTTGAAATCGGCAACGAAATCATGACCGGCGCTGGCCTCCGCCAGTCGCCCGCCAGCCCCGTCCGCCGCGCCTACGAGCTGTTCAATGGCCTCAAAAATCGCCAGAGTTGGGACCAGACCGCCGTTTTCTTCGCCGTCCGCGGGCTAGACGGCGGCCTTGCCGACACATGGGATCTCCGCCGCGGCCGGATGGAAGTCGCCGGCGACGGCAGCAACACTTGGCTCGATTCGACCACCGGTCCGCACCAGTACCTCGTGAAGAAGATACCACCGCAGAAGATCACCGCGAAGATCGAAGAGCTGATGCTCCAGCAGCCGAAGTAGCCGATCAACTCCCCAGGCTGGAACGGACGGCAGTCCAATCAATCATCCACCATGCCAGGGCGGCCGCGGCCAGCAGGCGGTAGATGGCAAAGGGAACAAGCGTGTGCCGTGTAAGAAAATGGATGAATAGCTTTACCGCGAGCCAGGCGGTGATGAACGACACAACGAAACCGACTGCCAAGAGCTTCAACTGCGACAGGTCCAGATCGTGGTAGTGCTTCTTCAGACTGAAGGCCGTGGCGGCGAACATCAGAGGAACGCCGGCCAGGAAGGAGTACTCGGCGGCTGTCTTGCGATCGACATGCGACATCATGCCGCCGAGGATTGTCGAACCGCTCCGCGACATGCCCGGCCATAGGCCGAAGCATTGATAGAGACCCATCTGCAACGCCTCCTTCCAAGTCATGGCATCCAGTCCCACGATTTTGGACTGGGGCCGATACCATTCGACTGCCAGCATCCAGATGGCGCCCACCACGAAGGCTCCCGCTACGGTGATCGGCGCAAACGAGGGATTCATCAACTTGTTTTCAATTTTCGCGTTCAATAGAAAACCGAGAATGCCCGCCGGAATGCAGGTGAGCAGAAGCAGCCAGAGGCCGCGAATTCCCGCCAAGCCCTGATTGTCCTTGAGCTGGGCGAGCCGGGCAAATCGTCCGGGAAAAACGAAAAGCACCGCCAAAATCGCGCCGAGCTGGATGATGATCTCGAAGGCAGCCGCCGCCTTTTCACCTCCCATCGCCTCATCAAAGCCGATCAGCTTGTTGGTCAAAAGCAAGTGACCCGTCGAAGATACCGGCAGGAACTCGGTGATTCCCTCAACGACGCCCATGATGACGGTTTTGACTAAGGCGTCCACGACGCGGTCTCCTCAGCGGAAAATTCGGCAGTTACTGCATGTCCGAAAAAAGTATAGCATGTGGAAGCGACCGAAAAGCCTTTTGCCTATGGAGAACGGACCCAAATTTCTGCAGAGGGGTGACGCAATTTTACTCCGTCCGGCATGCTCTTCCATGCTGAATAGCATAACTCGGCTACGGTTGACTCCAGTCGACGACATCAAGGCCATCAATGTCGTTGAAGTCACTGATGTTGCGCGTCACGACGGCAGCCTGGTTTGCCAACGCAATTGCTGCTATGCGGAGGTCCATGCGGCCGACCCGCCGCTTCTGATTGCGGAGTTGTTCGTAGAGACTTGCCGCCAGTTCGGTAAAGGTCAAAAGAGGCAGCCTGCCGAAGAATCGAGTTGTTTCGCTCATTCGCTCATAGACGGGCACTAGTTCCATCACCGTCTTTGCTCGCCGCAATAAGGTATACCAGCCAGAAAGCTGTTCTTCGACGCTTATGATCGTCGCGGCGACTTCTTCCGGATTGTGGGTCGCAACGTGCGCGACAACTGTCGAGTGGCCATGCTGGAGCAGCGAGATCATGTCGGTGTCGAGGACGAATTGGGTCATGGCGCGTCGATAGCAAGTTCCGCCGTCCCGCGATATTCAGCGATCGCCTTTTGCCAGTCGTCAAACAGAGGGTCGCCGTGAAACATGCCCGCACCGGCGAGCCACGGATTCGTACGCTGCGGCGAATTCAGCTCGACCGGATCGCCATTGGCGGATCGCGTGAGAGGCTCGATCCCGTTTTCCTTCGGACGCAATCGAGAGACCTGGGACTTTAATTCTGCCAAGTCCTTCTCCATGTGCGACACGCGTTCCTCGATAGTTGGCGTCTGTGGCATAGCGGTTGATACCTGTGAACTGTGCCGTTATGATCGGGACTTCATGCATCGCCCGGCCTTTTATTCTAGCACTCGTCAAGTGGCGATGACAACCGATTGCCGCCAATCTGGAAATTACCCGGGAAAATGGCGCCATTAGCCGGGAACAGTGCAGGTACTTGCGGTCGCGCCCAGAGGCCCAGTTCTGCGCCCAACTCTGGATGAATGATTCAACCTTCGACCGGCATCGCCGCCTCACGTCGAGCGAAAGTGGGTCGCCTTCCACTCCCGCGCAATGTACCCGCCGACCCAGTAGCCCAGTGCCATGATCGTCAGGGCGGGATTAAAGCCGCCGTTGGTGACGTGCAGGCTGCCGTCGGCGATAAAGAGATTATCGATCTCGTGGACTTGGCCAAAACGATTCGTCACCGAGGTTTTGGGATCGTCGCCCATGCGGCACGTGCCGGCCTGATGCTGGCCGCCGCTGAGGCCGAGGCCGGCAGCATCGGTCCAGACCTCGCGAGCGCCCGCTTCCTTGAGCAGGGTTTCGGCCTTTTTCGCGATGAATTTGGATGTCTCGACGTCACTCGGATGTCGCCGGCCGGAAAGCCGCGCCACGGGGATGCCCCAATGGTCCTTGACGAAAGGATCGACGGTGACGCGGGCGTCGAAAACGGGCATTTCCTGGACGGGGCCCATAACCCGAATCGTGTGCTTGTACCAACGTCGCTGAAAATCCTTGTGGGCGCGGCCCCACCGCGGCGCGCCCGGCGGACGCATATGGGTGAACAAATAGGGCAGCGCAATGAACTCGTTCGCCAACATGGCCCCGCCCCGAATGCCCGGGTTGCCGTGGTTGAAATCGCAAAAGGCGATGCACGCGCCCGGGCCGCTTTCACGATCGAAGATCTCCGCGTCGACGAAACCATGTGCGCCGCCGTAGGCGTGCCCTTGCAGGTTGCGGCCGACCCAATCGTTGTTGTTGCCCGCGCCGTGCGGAAATAGTTTGGAGCGGGAGTTTAGCAGCAGCCGCGCGGTCTCCGTGGCCGAGGCCGAAACGACGACCACATCGGCGGTCTGAACGTTCAAGCGGCCGTCGCAGTCGAAATATTTCACTCCCTGGGCGCGGCCGCGGTCGTCGATCATGACTTCGCTGACAACCGTTTCAGTCCGCAACTCGCAATGGCCCGTGGCCAGCGCGACGGGGATCACCGTGTTCTGCGTGCCGTTCTTGGCATTGATGGGGCAGGCGAAGCCGACGCAGTTGATGCGATGCACGCAGGCGTTTCGGCCGCCGTAAGGGACCGAATTGCGGAGCATGGGAATGGGGAACGGGTGCCAGCCGAGCCGCTTGGCGGCCGACTCCAGCATCTTGGCTTCGGTATTATAAGGAAAGGCGGGCATCGGCCGAGGCTTCTTGCGGGGCGGGGCGAACGGGTTTCCGATATCGTCGCCCGAGACGCCGATTTCCCATTCCGCCTTCTCGTAGCAAGGCTCGAGGTCATCGTAGCTAATGGGCCAGTCCTCGACGGTCGAGCCCGCGAGCGGCCCGTAGGTCGTTCGCAGCCGGAAATCCTGCGGCATGAAGCGCCAGGCCATGGCGCCGTAGGCCACAGTGCCGCTGCCCACGCATGCGGCGACGTTGTTGTAGCCGCCCTCGCTGGGCAAAACAACGCGGGCCGAGCCGCGGGAATCGACCACCACGCGGCGATGGCGCTTGTCGTCTGGACCGTAGCCGTTGCCCAGGACCGTCGTCCGCTGGGACATCAACTCATCATCGCCGTGGTCGCTGTAGGGGATCCAGGGGCCGCGCTCGAAAAGGACGACGCTCAGCCCGGCAGTGGCGAGCTCCTTGGCGACTACGCCGCCCCCGGCTCCCGCCCCGACGACGATCGCGTTGACGCGACGATTTTCCACGTTAGCTCCGCTCGATATTATGGTGTGACGTCGCGCAGATCCTCGATCCCGAGCATTTTGAAACTGACAAAGTTGCGATTGCCGCCGTGCCGCGGGCTGCCGTAGAAGCCCTGCATGGTATGTCCGAGCACGAGATGAAAGAACTCGCTGCCGCTCGGCGACTTCCATAGCTGCTTGGGCCCGCGGCCCGCTTCCAGCGAGGCGAGGATCTTGGTCTGATTGTCCCAGGCGAGGTCTTCGAACGGCTTTTTGAATTCTTTGCGGCAGGTCGCCTGCAGATTGCGGAGCCCGTCACGATACACGGCCTGGTATCGGGCGTAGGGGCCAACCAATTGCCGGTCGATGAAGTAGACGACCCCGGCGTCCTTGGCGCCTGGATCTTTATCGGCGGGGATAATCTGCTCGGCGACGGCCTCGACGAGCCGCGCCTCCTCGGGCGTGAAGAAATGCCATTTGCCGGCGCTCGCGTCATCGCCGGCAGCCAGCAGCCGCCCGCCGCCGGCCAGCGCGCCGCCTACGGCCAGCGAAGCCACCTTGATGGCATCGCGGCGCGAGGGGAGGCAGTGGGAAGTGGGGTTCTCGTCAGCGGATGAGGACAACATGATCGCACCTTCTATAAAGCCATTGCCGCAGGCGCAAGCTGGGTCGAGCGCAGCGCTGACCCACCAAAAGAAAACGGGAAATGGTGAGTCTTCGCAGCGCTCGACTCCACCCTACAGGCAACATAGTCGAAACGTTTTGCCCGTCAAGTGGGAACGAAAAAGGCTACTCTGGCCGCCGCGAGGGCGGGCACGACGAAGAGCGTCGTGACGAGGCCGGCGAGCAGGCCGCGGATCAGAACGGCCAAGCGGCGGATCTTCTCGGCAAAATCGATGAGCAGCATCGTATCTGAAACCACGATGCCGACCATGAAGATCACGCCTAGGAGAGAACGCCACGAGCAAGAAGCAGAGCAATACGCAGTTCAGCAAGTTAGAGGCGTTCCAAAACCTCAGCTAGACCTGCAAAAGAGCGGATTCCTCCGCCGGAGGGGTATTGAGGCCGCCGATTCACCATGCTCGGCCATAGGTAATAGTGACGGACGTGTCAAAGTCTAATGCCTGTATGGGTAATGGCGGCAGCGGGAAATAGACATTGCAAGCACGACGGTCAAATCCGATACAAGCAGTAAGTCCCTTAAACAACGGATAAGCGTAACAAGCCATGCCTTCCGCATTTGCAGACTTTATCGGTCCGAACTGCCGGCCCCGCTCCCGCGGCCCGAAGTACAGGGTGCCTGGCGCGCGGGGGGCGATGAGCGCCTTCGGAGCGATCCTTCTGATCGCAGGGGTTGCGACGTGCGCTAGCGGCCAGTCGGCGGTCACCCCGAGTCGGTCGGGCTCGCAGACTTCGATGGATCTCTCCGAGCCGCTCACGCCTGAGGCGCAGTCCGCGCTGACGCAAGATACGCGGATGATCGACCTCGATAGCGCCCTGCGTCTGGCCGGGGTCCAGAATCCGGAGTTGATGATTGCCCGCGAGCGCCTGACCGAGGCGGCTGCCCTACGGCAGTTCGCCGCCGCGCAGCTCCTGCCGAGCATTAACGTCGGCGGGAACTTCGACGACCATAGCGGCAACTTGCAGCAATCGACGGGCGCGATGCTCCAGGTGCATCGCGAAGCGCTCTATGTCGGAGCGGGGGCCAGCGCGATCGGTGCGGGAACGGTCACGATTCCTGGCATCGTCTGGAACGCGCAGCTATCGGAGCTGTTCTTCAATAACCTGATCGCCCGGCAGCTCGTATCGCAGCGGTGCTTCGCTCTTGAGGCGAGCCGGAACAACATCCTGCTGCAAGTGGCGGTGGCCTACGAAGAGCTTTTGCGCGCGGAAGGGGCTCGCGTCGTTGCCATCAAGAATCGCGACAATACCAAGGAGGTTGCCCGCATCACGGCCGCCTACTCGCAGACCGGACAGGGGCGGAAGTCCGATGCCGATCGTGCGGCGACGGAGCTGTCGCGGCGCGAGTTCGACATCGCGCAGTCGGAGGGCCAGATCCTCACCGCCTCAGCGCGGCTCTGCCAGTTGCTGAGCCTCGATCCGTCGTGCCGCTTGCATCCCTATGATCAGTCGGTCGTGCCCGCGACCATCGTGGCCGACGAGATTTCGCTCCAGGAGTTGATCTGCATGGCGTTGATGCGGCGGCCCGAGCTGAAAGAGCAGCGGAATGCCATCTGCCAGGCGTTCCTTGCCATGCAAGGGGCGCGGGCCTTGCCCTTCACGCCGAATGTGCTCGTAGGCTTCAGCGCCGGAACCTTCGGCGGCGGCAGCGAACTGAGCCCGCCGGAGCTTGGTAACTTTCAGGGCCGTAGCGACTTTGACGTCATCGCCTATTGGACGTTGCGAAACATGGGCGTGGGCAATGCGGCCCTCGTCCGCCAGGCGCAGAGCCGCGTCCGCAGCGAGAACTGGCGTCTGACTCGCATCATGGATCAAGTTCGCGACGAAGTGGCCGAGGCCCACGCCCGAGCGCACGCCCGCTATGCCCAGATCGCCACCGGCGAAAAGGCCGTGCTGACCGCGCAGGATGCATTCCGCGAGGATCTCAACAGAATTCGCGGCCGGGAAGGGCTTCCAATCGAAGTCTTGGATAGCGCGCGACTCTTGGGGCAAGGGCGCACCGATTATTTGAACGCGATCTTGGATTACAACCGCGCGGAACTCGAGCTTTACGTCGCCCTGGGTCAGCCGCCGGCCGCCAATCTGGCCCGCTTGGCCCCTGCGCCCGCTGAGCCCGTTCGTCCGCCGTTGCCCGAACCGCCGAGTGTTCCGGCCGTGAAGTAAAAAGTCATAGTCGTAAGGTGGGACCAGCGAGCTCAAGCGAGCGCAGGCCCACCATGAGAGATGTTGACGAGCAGGATGGTGGGCCTGCGCTCGCCAAGGCGAGCTGGTCCCACCCTACATTATTCCGGCATACGTGCTAAGTACTCGGCATGAATCAGCGACGCTCCATTTACCGATTTCGAAGAGCTCGGCGCGGCTTGGCTGTGGCACTGAGGGCGCTTTGCCTTATCGGTCTACTAGCAGGCCCTGATATCCGCGCCGATGATCCGCCACCGCCGCGTCCGGCCGGCGCAGAAACTCCGGGGCAGACGTACGTTATCGACTTGCCTTCAGCCCTCGGGCTTGCGGAGCGGGCGAACCCGACCGTCGCCATTGCTCGCGAAGCCATCTTCGCCAACCTGGCATTGCAGCAGCAAGCGCGGGCCTTGATGCTGCCGACGCTGGTGGCCGGCGGCAACTTGCACATCCACCGCGGCGCGCTGCAGCGCGATACGGGCGAGATTCTCAATGTCAATTTGCAGTCGTTCTACGTCGGCGGCGGAGCGGGTGCGGTCGTCGGCGGGACGGTCGCCATTCCGGCCATCCGCATTTTTGCGCCGATGAGCAACGCGCTCTTCGAACCGCTCGTCGCCCAGCAGCGGCTCACCGTTTCGCAGTTCGACGCCCGGGCCACGGCAAACACGGTCCTCCTGCAAGTCGTGCAGACGTATTTTGAGCTGATGGGCGCCGAGGCGGCCCGCGACGCCTATTGGCGAGCCGATGCCGACGCCGGCCGCGTGATCGCCACAGTGCAGGCGTTCGTCCAAGTCGGCCAGGCGCGGAAGGCCGATGCCGATCGCGCGGAAACCCGCGGGCTGCTCCTGCGAAACCAGGTCTATCGGGCTGACGAGCGGGTGGGAGTGGCCGCCGCGCGGCTGGCCAGCCTCCTCGACCTCGATCCCGCGATTCGGCTGCAAACCGTCGCTGGTGGTGTGACGGCGATCGATGTGGTCGATCGCAGCTATGATCTGGCGGCGCTGGAGTGCATCGCCTTGCGTTGTCGGCCGGAAATGTCGGCCCGGCACTCGGCCATCGCGTTGACCGAGGCCCGCTGGCGCGAGGAGCGCTGGCGGCCCTGGCTGCCGACGGTCTCGGCTGGCTTCAGCGCGGGCGAGTTTGGCGGCGGCAGCAACTTGGCCCCGCCCCCCTCCTTCCAGAATTCCGGCCGCAATGATTTCGATATCTCGGCCGTATGGACCTTGCAGAACGCCGGCATCGGCAATCTGGCGCTCCAGCGCGGACGACAAGCCGAGATGGATGCGGCCACGAGCGAGCGTGCCGCCACCATGAACTTGATCCGCGCGGAAGTCGCCGAGGCCTACGGCGCTTCCGCGGCGCGGCGTCAGCAGACGCAGTTCGCCGCGCAGCAGTTAGCCACCGCCGAAGCGGGCTTTCGAGAAGAGATGATCCGCATCCGAGGCGGCGAAGGATTGCCGATCGAAGTTGTCAATAGCCTCGACCAGTTGGCGCGTGCGCGGCAAGATCTCATCACCGCGACGGTCGAGTATGACCAAGCCCAGTTCCGACTCTTCGTGGCGCTAGGCAACCCGCCCGCTGTGGCCTTGCCCGGGCCGCAACAGCCATCGGCGCTTGAATCGGATAACCGCCGTTGAAGCTTCGCCCGGTCGCATGCTAAAAAGGTTTCCGGGTTTCCCAGAGCCGATTCAACGCAACGGGCATCTCTTTTGCAGCATTTCTCCGCCCAAAAGGCAATCTTGCGATTTCGCAACTCGAATCGGGCAGCCTAGTGCTGCCATAGACACCAGCAAGGCGGGTTGCGCGATCGCATGGCGCGGGACGCGCCATGCGTTTATCCGCAGTTCAGTGGGAGACTTTCTTATGTTGAGGCGCATCTGGCAAGATGATGAAGGAGTCCTGACGTTTGAATGGATACTTTTGTTAACGTTGTTAGTCATCGGTGTAATCGGTGGCATAGCGGCCATTCGCGACGCGGCAATTCATGAAAGCCAAGGAGTTGTCGGGGCGATGGTCTCGGTCGATCAATCTTATTCGGTAGCGCCGCCGCTGGGAGTCGGGGTGGAGGCGCTCACCCCAAGCGGATCCAACTGTACCTCCAGCGCGGCCTATAGCAGCTTTCATGATTCGGCTGTTTATGGAACCGGCCGATTAACGCCGTTGCAATTAGGGAGCATAGCTCAGCCCATCACGGGCGACGGTGCCCTCTGTGGACTACCCTAATTAAAAGGCACGTCGGTCGTATAGGGCCTCATTCGAAGTAGCCAAGAGGCTGCTCAATCGGCGGGGCCGCCCGGCTGCGGATGGCGAGGCGCATGCTGGCTCCGCCGCTCTCCCTCGCGTGTTCTATCATTAGCGAGCCGCGTACATTACAATACAAAACACGCGAGGCCGCGGGCACTTTCTACAAGAATTGTACGCATGAAGCACATCCGAAACTCCCGTCCGGTATGATGGATTCGCAGTTCTTATAGTGATTCAAACGTCTCGCACCTGACATGCCTTTTCGGATCGCCAACGTAGACGCCAGGAGGATGACGCTTCCATGACCGCCAAGACCAGGATCTCACGGCGCCAAGCACTGGCGCGGGCTTGCGGGGCAGCGGCCGCCGGCTTCGCACTGCCGCAGTTTGTCAAGGGTCTGTCTCCGTCGCCTAACGCGCAGGTCGGCGTCGGGATCATCGGCTGCGGGCGGCGGAACGGACAGCTCGCCATCGGCAAGGGAGGACAAGGCGCGCCCCCCAAGCACGCGCGGATCGTCGCCGTGGCCGATCTCAACCTCAAGCGGGCCGAGGGCTGGGCCAAGAACTACAAGTGCCAGGCGTACCAGGACTACCGTGCCCTCTTGGACCGCAAGGACGTGGAGGTCGTCGTCTACGCTACGCCGGAACATTGGCACTATTTACCTTGTATTCATGCCTGCCAGGCCGGCAAGGACATCTACGGCGAGCAACCCTTGAGCCACACGATCCGCGAAGGTCGCCGAATGATCGAGGCCGTCCGCAAGTACGGCCGCGTCTTCCAGGTCGGCGAGATGCAGCGCTCGAACGCCGCCACGCGCAAGGCAGTCGAGCTGATCCGCAACGGACGGATCGGCAAGCTGCAAAAGATCATTGGCTACAACTATCCCAGCGCGTGGGACTGCGACTTTCCCGCGCAGCCGATTCCCGAATGGCTCGATTGGGACCGTTGGTGCGGTCAGAACGAGGTTGTGCCCTTTCATCACGACATCTATCTCTCGCGCATCCCCTACGAGCGCGAGCCCCCTTATTACACCTACCCCGCGGAGAAGTACGCCGTCGGCCCGGGGTGGATGTCGATCCGCGCCTATTCCGGCGGCGAGTTGCCCAACTGGGGCTGCCACGGGCTGAGCATGGTCCACTGGGCGCTCGACATGGACGGTGCGCCCGGCTCGGCAGGCCGCGGCCCCACGGAGATTTGGGTCGATCCGGCCGTGAAAATGGAAGAGACGATCTACCGCCTGCCGGAAAGACGCGACCGCGGCGACGCTGCCTGCTCGCGGACGAACATTCACTATAAGTATGCCAACGGGGTGGAGCTGGAACTCAGCTCGATCGACCCTAAGCTGGGCAGCGGGGCGACGTTCATCGGCGAAAAGGGCCGCATTACGATCTTCCGCGAGGGTTTTGAGTGCGACCCGGTCGGGCTGGACCAAGACCCGCTTCCGCCCGACGCCGTGCAAGTCTACCACAGCGACAACCACATGGAGAATTTTTATAATTGCGTCGTCTCGCGGAAGGACCCGATCATGTGTGTCGAGGCCGGGCACAGCGTCGCCACGCTTTGCCACCTCGGCAACATTGCCCGCCGACTCGGCCGCCGGCTGCGGTGGGACCCCGAAAAAGAAATTTTCCCCGGCGACGACGAGGCGAACCAGTATGTGGATTGCCCGAAGCGGAAGGGGTTTGAGCTGCCGGAGAAGGTGTGAACACGAAAGATGGTGAGACCTTAGCCATCGGATGCAGTGACCGCGGATAACGCAGATGGGCGCGGATGTTAGAATGAACCCAGTTTGTTTCATGCGTGGCTGCCTCTTCTTATCCGTGAAATCCGCGGTTTCTCCATTTGGCGAAATAGTTACGAAAGATACAACCTCTATGATGCAACGCCTTCTAGCCTGTTTACTGCTAGCCGCCTGCCTGCTCGTGCTACCGGGCCGCGCCCCAGCTCAATCGACCATCCGCTACCTTCCTATGGACGCCCCAGCGGGAACGTCGCAAGCCGTGATCGTTGAGGGAGTGCCACTCGTGCATACGCGCCAACTCCTGCCGTTGGATCGCGAAGGCGAGATTGTGGGCGGCGGCTCGGCCAATCGGCAAATCGAGCAACTCCTGGACAACCTGGCGGCCGTGCTCAAGGATTCCGGATCGGGAATGGACAAGCTGGTCCGCGTCAATGTCTACGCCCTTTCGACGGCGATCGTAGACAACTTCCGAGAACATTTAAGGAAGCGTCTCGACCCGGCGGTCCGGCCGGTGATAACTTCCGTGCTGACGCCGCTTGCCGATCGCAAGGCGCTAGTGGCCGTTGATGCAGTTGCCGCGGGAACCGACCACGGAAAAAAGGTTGATTTGATTCGGAGTGATGCGGTGGCGGGAAATAAAGGCTGCTGTGCCGACGCGGCCGTGCTGCCGCGCGGGAGCATCGCGTATCTATCCGGGCAACCGGATGAAGGCGGGCTCGACTCGTCGGCCGTTGCCAGGTCCTTGGCCGGACTGAAAAAGACCATGGACCACTTAAGCATCGCGCCGCGGCAGGTCGTGCAGGTGAAAGTTTTCCTGCGGCCGGCGGCCTTCGCCAATGAAGTCCTGGGCGAATTGCAAAAGTTCTTCCACGGTCAGCGGGTACCGCCGGTGGTCTTCGTGGAGTGGTTGGCGGCCGTGCCGGTGGAGATCGAGATGATCGCCCAGCTTCCGCCTTCAGATAAAGGGGCTGAAGGCGTCACCTACTACACTCCGCCGGAAGTGCGGCCGTCGAACACTTTTAGTAAAGTGGCCCTGCTGCGCGGCGACCGGCAGATTTTCCTTTCCGGGCTGTATGCGAAGCAGCCCAGTCGCGGCGAGCCGCAGGCCGTCGACCTCTTTGACCGATTGCAGGACGTTTTGAAGAAGTCCGGCAGCGATATGCGGCACCTGGTGAAGGCCAGCTATTACGTCAGCGACGATGACGCTGCACGGTGGATCGACCGTCTGCGTCCACGCGTCTTTGACCCGCTTCGTCCGCCCGCGGCGTCGAAGGTCATGGTGCATGGCGTCGGCATGACCCAGCGGACGATGACTGTAGATATGATTGCGGTGCCGGCGGGGCGGTAAGAAGGCGGCATGGTTCTCAGCTTGGTTTTCTGCTCTTCGCGAATTCCGTTGCGGCCTTCGGGTCCAGCACCGTCAGTCCTGAAACAAAGCTTGCCGGACGAGTGAAGTGTTGCACGTTGAATGTCAGAATATGCGTGATGCCATGCACTTGGCAAATCGCCACGAGCCGGGTGTCATGGACTTGCTTGCCGATGACGGCCGGCCAAGGACTTCCAGGCAGGAAAGATGTCCGGAGTTTCTCGCAGAATTGGAAACAACGATTCGAATTCCAGCGCTTTGGCCCGCGCGCTGTCGGCCGACAATCCTAAACCATTGGAGGAGGCCGGTTGCGTCGCGCAATTGCGGAATTCAATGAGATTCTGCGGCGAGGTGTTAAGGATTTCGCCCTGTGAAATCAACGCCTCTACGCCATCAACTGCCGTCTGATGCGCGGCGTCGTCGGCGTTGGCAAGCCTCGCGAGAATGCTGGTGTCCACAAGCCATGCCATCAGTCATACAGCCCTTCGCTGCTCACCGCCTCGTCGCTCAGGGAAACTCCGCAATGCGTCGCCAACGCCCGCAGCCTCGCTCGCCAATCCTCGGTTGGCGGCCGGCTTGTGCCGCCGCCGGATGCGGCAGGCAAAAACCGCTCGCGGAGGACATCCACCACAACGGATTCCGGCGTGCTCCGCCGCTTGTCCGCTTGGCTGCGAATGACTCCTTCCAGGTCCGGTGTGAGTTGGATGATCATTTCGATCTCCTTGTCAAAAGCCTAAAGGATAATCCGACCCTTTTTATTCTAACGGTCGGACGCCGTGCCCGCAATTCCCGTATCTAGCGTGACGAGGTATAATCACGGTTCGGGTTCCAGTACGTTTCTGCCCGCAGAGGAATTGCAATGACTCGGAAAATCGATCGCCGTCATTTCGTCGCCGCGACCGCCGCGGCCGGAGTCGGGTTTGCGCTGACGGGCACAAGCTCCGCGGCCGACAAGCCTGCGTTGCTCGGCGGCACGCCGGTCCATGCGGGCGGCTGGCCGCGATGGCCCGAGTGGCGCGAGGCGTGGGAACCGCGAGTGCTCGATGTGCTGCGCAGCGGGCGATGGTTCCGCGGCGACGGCAAAGGCAACGTGTCGGAGTTCGAGACCGCTTACGCCAGATTGCTGGGCGCGAAACGCTGTCTGGCCACGGCCAGCGGCACGACATCGCTGATGACGGCGCTGCATGTCGCGGGCGTCGACGCGGGCGACGAGGTCATCTGCTCGCCTTTCACGTTTGTCGCCACATACAACGCGATCCTGGCGCACAAGGCCCTGCCGGTGTTCGCCGACACCGATCCGGCCACGTTGACCATCGACCCGGGCACCATCGAAAGCCGCATCACCGACCGCACCCGCGCCATCGTCCCCGTCCACATCTACGGCATGCCGTGCGACATGGATCCGATCAAAACAATCGCCAAACGCCGCGGGCTAACCGTCGTCGAGGACGCCTGTCAGGCGTGGCTGGCCGAATACCGCGGCCGGAAATGCGGCACGCTCGGCGACATGGGCTGCTTCAGCTTCCAGAACTCGAAGCACATTCCCGCCGGCGAAGGCGGAGCCATCACGGGCAACAGCGACGAACTGCTCGATCGCTGCCATGCCTACCACGATTGCGGCCGCGCCACCGGCGGTTTCCGCGGCAAGGGTGTTTTCACGCGGGGCTGCAACTTTCGCATGCAGCATTTTCAGGCGGCCATGCTCGTGCAGCAGATCGACAAGCTTGTCAGCGAGACCGCCGTCCGCCGCGCGAATGCCGATTACCTATGCGAGCAACTGAAGGAGATACCTGGGATCGCTCCGGCGAAACTGCCCGCTGGCGGCCGCGCAGTCTGGCATATTTTTCCATTGCGATACGACTCGACGCAATTCCACGGCCTGCCCAGACACAAGTTCATCGCCGCGCTGAACGCGGAGGGAATTCCCGCGCACGGCGTCTATTCCGAGCAATACCTCGACGGGCTATTGGACGAAGCGATCGGCTCGCGGGGCTTTCAGCGTTTGTGGCCGGCCGAGCGGCTCAAAGCCTATCGCGACAGCCTACACGAATTGAAGGGCAATCGGCAGGTCTGCGCGACGACGGTCGGCCTGCCCCAGACTGTCCTGCTCGCCGAACGCCGCGCGATGGATCATATTGTGGAAGCGATCCACAAAGTGCAAGCCCATGCCGAAGCGTTGGCGAAGGTGTAAATGATTGCCCAATCAGAGGAACCGCGGATTTCACGGATGGCGCGGATAAAAGAATTAGCCACGGATGAAACAAAGACGGAACTCGGACGATAGAAACAAGTTACCAGTCCGTGTTTCATCTGTGACCAAAGAAACTGCGTCCATTCTAATATCCGCGCCCATCTGCGTGATCCGCGGTTCATTGCTTCAGACGGCTCTCACACGGACCCAAACATGAGCGATCCAAACATCCTTTCCCGTCGCCAGTTCGTCGCCGCTGCCGCAGCCGGCCTTGCTGCAGCGGATGCGGCCCGCGCCTCCGAGCAGCCCGCCACGTCCGAGCCGGCCGGCAAACTCGCCATCGACGGCGGCACAAAAGCGGTCAAATCAGCACTCGGCCACGCGCCGCGATGGGGCGATCCGGAGCGCCGCCAGCTCGAGGCGATGCTCCAGCAGAAATCGCTCTTCTATTGGCAAGGCCCGCAGACGAAGCTTTTTACGGAACGCTTCCAGCAGGTCTGTCCATTAAAATACGTGCAGACCTGCTCGTCGGGCACCGCAGCCCTGCATATCGCTGTGGGAGCGGCGGGCATCGGCCTTGGCGACGAGGTGATCACGTCGCCGGTGACCGATATCGGCAGCGTGATCGGCGTGCTCTTCCAGCAGGGTGTGCCCGTATTCGCCGATCTTGGCCGCGGCACCTACAACCTCGACGTGGCTGACGTCGCCCGCCGCATTACGCCCCGCACCAAAGCCATCATCGCCGTGCACCTGGCCGGCAACCCTTGCGATCTCGATGCGCTCCGGGCCCTCGCCGACCGGCACAAGCTCGTGCTCATCGAGGACTGCGCCCAGGCCTGGGGCGCGCGGTCGCGCGGCAGGCCGATAGGCACCGTCGGCCACATCGCCTGTTTCTCGTTGCAAGACTCAAAGCACATTACCTGCGGCGACGGCGGCGTGGTCGCCACCAGCGACGAGCGTTTTGGTAAGCTTTTGCAGCGCTTTGGCGACAAGGGGGGCGACCGGCACAACTGGGGCGGCGTGCCCGTCTTTGCCACGAACTACCGCATGAGCGAGCCGCAGGCCGCCGTCGCCGCCGCGCAGTTGCCGCGGCTGGAAGGCATCGCCTCGCGACGGGCTCGGCTCGGCAATCTGCTCACCGAGAAAATTTCCGAACGAAAACTAAAAGGCATCCTTCCGCACGAGGTCCATCCGCAGGACCGCGCCGTCTTTTGGTTCTATATGTTCCGCATGGCCCACCGCGCCTTCCGCTGCGGGCGGGCGGAGTTTGTGCGAGCGCTCGCGGCCGAGGGCGCGCCGGTGATCGGCGGCTACATCAAAGTTCCGCTCTACCGCGAGCCGGTCTTCGAGCAGCACGCCTTCTTCGCCGGGCGGTGGCCGGTGAAGGAGATGGGTTTAACGAGCATGGATTTCGGCAAGCACAAGTGCCCTGAGGCCGAAGACATTCTGGCGACCGGCATCCGCGTGATGCTCAACGAGCAGATGACGGACGAGTACGTGCTCAGCGTGGCCGCGGCGATCGAGAAAGTCGCGCGGCATTTTGCGGCGTGATGAGGCGACGAGGGGGAATGAACCGCGGATGGCACGGATGGGCGCGGAGTTTTTAGCCACGGATGGAACACAGATTGAACACGGATTCTTTTCGTCCGTGATCAATCTGTGTTTCATCCGTGGCTCCCTTTCTCCCTTTTTTCGCCTTCTTTCCGCGTTTCTCCGAGCACCTTCCGGCATGCGGCGATAACCGTGTCTTCTACGTTCTCGGTGAACGGTCCCGGCAGGCCATAGTAGATCATGCTCGTCTCGGCTTCGTAGCCGCCGCCCTTGAGCACGGCCCGCGAGGGGATGTAACACGAGACCTCGTTCGAGTAGCCCATGACGATCAGGTTTTCCTTGGGGAATTCTCGTTTCAGCCGCAGGCCGTACTCGACAGTGACTTCGTCCGCCAGGGTGACGAGCGTCAGGTCGTCGCCAAAGCGCACCGCCTGCACGGGATAGGCCAGCGTGCGGACCGGGCTCCCGGCATCGTAGGCCGCCAGCATAAGCCGCGCGCGGGATTGTTTATATTTGTCGGTACTCGTGGCCTCGCGCTCAAAGGTGGCCCGCTCGTGCGGCGCGAATGTTAGTTCGGTCACCTCGTAGGCCGTGCGGATCGGGCCGCGCACGGGAGCCATGTCGCCGGCCAGCACGCGGCGGACTTCGTCGGCGAGGCTTTTGCCGTGCCGCTGGGCCAGTTCGAGCGTGCCGCGGGGATTGGGATTCTGGTCGCCGGCGCAGAGCTGGGCGAACATGGCCGTCGTGCCGGGGAGCGCCTTCTCCAGATCGGCCGCGGCAAAGCCGGCGAAATCGCCGCTGACGCGGTAGAAGTCGGCACCCAGCGTCGTATTGTGACAGGCATAGCCGAAGAGGACCGCGCGGAGGCGGCCATCAGGCGAGGCGATCTTGATCACCGGCACGTCGTGGTCGACCGGCCCGGCAGGGTTAACGCCGATCCGCACTCCGGCTTTCGCCGCTTGGCGGCGATTGATGCCAAAACCCGCGGTGCCGTGGCCGGCCGAGACCAGCGCAGGGGCCCGGTCGGCCATCGCGCCGTCCACCGCGCGGACGATGTCGTTGGCAAGCTGCTTTGCGTATTGCATCACGCGGTCTTTTTCCTCGGCCGTGAGGAAGAACATGGCGCTCAGATTAGGCCAGACGACCGGGCCGCTGTGCGTGTGCGACGCGTTGAGCACGATCTGGGATCGCTCCAGGCCGTACTTCGTCTTGAGCCGCGTAGCGACCTCCTCGGAAACCTCGCGCGGCAGGCCGACCAGGTCGGTCGTGACGAGCACCACGCGTCCGCCACCGTTTTTGATGTCAGTATCTTCAAGCACCAGGGCCTTCGCCCAGAGATCGTCCGAAACGCCCTCCGAGGGCCGCTTCCGCCCGGCATAGCCGGAAAGCCAGATCGGGTCTTTGGGCGTAATGTTCGCCCGGCCGACCCCGGCACGCAACTCGGCCGGCGGTGCGGCGAAGGACACGGAATGGTCCATTGCGGTCAAAGTCAGGGCTGTGAATATGACCAACGCCTTATTCATTTGTCCGTCTCCAACAGCTTTTTCATCGCTCCCATCAAGATCGGTTCCGCCCTTTCGTCCACGCCGCTGGCTGTAGGGCTTGTTTCATATCCGCCTTCGCGATAGGCGGCGGCCGTGCCGATGTACGCCGGGCCGTAGTCGCCATAGGCCGCCATTGTCACGTGGAGGTCGCGGCGCATCGCCTTGGCCGCGAGCTGATACTCGACAAACAATTCGCCCGGCATGAAGAGGACGCGGACGCTACCGACGCGCAGGCAGGCAACGTCGATGGCCCGCCCCGACTGGGTTCGCGTCAGCCAGGCGAGCCGGTCGGTTTCGGCAACCGGTCCACGAGGAGGTAGTGCTTTGATTGCCGCCACAAGTTTCGCCTCCTGCAGGTGGGCCGCTGCCGGAAGACGCACGGGCACGGTCTGCCAGCCAAATTGGCCGGCGGCGAGCGGATGTCGCTCGGTCGCCTCCCAAGCCCGCTGCATTCCGTCCGCCACTCGTAGCGCGAGGGCCATGCGGTTCGCCTTGGCGCCATCGTTGTACTTGCCGGCGCCGATGTTCCCACCCGCGCCATTGAAGTGGACGTGCAAGGCTTCAGGGACGGCTTGGCCGCGAATGAAGCGGGCGATGCCGGGAAAGTCGGGGCTGGGCACGCCGGTGCGATAGTAGCTCTGCGGGTGGCAGGCATAATAGCTGAGCACAGCCAGCGGCCGGTCTCCGTTCCAAAACGAAAGCAGCGACACCTCGCGGTCAACCGTGCCCTCGGGCTCGGCCCGTAAGGCGGCGTCTTTCGTGGCCGTAAAGCGCTCTGCGCGAACGCGGCCGTCGGGTCCCAGGATGCGGCGGTTCGATGCAACTTGCTTCACATCCGCCGCGCCCCAGCCGAAATGCGTCACCGGCCGGGCCGCACCAAGCGCTGCGCGGAGGGCATCGGCCGCGCGGCGAATAACCTCGCGCGGGAACGTCCCGTCGTAGCGGCCGTATTTCGCCAATTTCAAGTCATGGACGATCCGCTCCGCGGTGAAGTCGCATGCGGGGGCGTCATGCTGGTGGATCGTGTGCACCGCGACGCGGTCGCGGGTCGTGCCCGCCGCCTCCGCCAGCGCGTCGCAAAAGGCGTCGTGACCTTCGTTGCCGATGCCGAGCCAGTCCACGGAGCAAAGTACGATCGGCTTGCCCGCGCCCAGCAGGCAGATGCCACGGCAGCGCAAGGTCAACTCGTCGAGCCGCTTGACCGGATCGTAAGCCATGGCCGACCCGACGGGCGGCGTGGCGTCGACGTCGAACACGGCCAGCTTGACTGACGGCTCGGCCGCGCGCAGCGCGGCGAGCGGTGCGACGAGGGCGACGGCAATGAGGACTGTGAGCTTCATGGGAGCGAAAGGCGACAATACTATAACTTCATCGCGGCGGCAACCTGGTCGATCGCCTCAATGTGTTCGCGGCGAAATTGCTCGAGCGTCGGCCGCCAAGGCGTCTGGACGAAGCCTTTCAAGCGCTCGGGAGCGATGACTCGCCGGCCGTACTTCACCGTCTCGCCAAAATTTTCTCGATTCGACCAATTCGATCCGGTCGGCGCCTGGTCGTATCCATGCTGCTCGAGCTCGCGATACATTTTGACGGCCATTTCGCTTTCCAGCATCTTCGCCCCGTAATACCAATTGCTTTGCAGCACGTCCTTGGGCATCCGTTTGAAAAATTGCTCGGAGTGCCGCCAGCCGTAGTCCGACCAGATCCAGGGCCGGATGCCGTGCCGCCGGACCTCCGCGACGAAGAACTCGAAGTCATGCCACCACAACTCGTGCTGCCGCACGACGACGTAATCGTAGTTCGCCTGATGTGCGGCCGTCTCCTCGTCGTAGCCAAGATGGAAGAACCGAGGCCGGTCGAACAGTTTTGCCACTTCGGCGATCAGTTCTCCGCAGACCTTGTAGTAGGCCGGCGTCGAGACCTGACGCTTGTAAAGGCCCAGCCAGGCGTCGTGGGCCGTCGAAAAATTGAGTTTTGGGATCGGCTCCAAACCCAGCTTCCGCAGGCGGTCCAACTCTTTGCCGAGTTTCTGCGGCGACCACGCATTGGCCACGGCGATTTCCGGATGGCTTTCGTAGTGCACGCCGTCGCCGAGGTCGATCAATACGAGGTTCATTCCGGCGGCGGACATGCGTGTCGTCAAGTCCTGCCAGAGGCGGTCATCGCATCTGAGGTAGGGCTGGCAGCAATTCACCGCGGTCTGGGCTTTGGTTCTTCCCGGCAATTGATCGACCACATGGTCGCACCACATGTTGTAGCTCAGATGCAACAGGTTTCCCCAGAACAATGGCGCGGCCGGCTTCGCGGCCGTCTTTTGCTTTTGGACCACGGCGGCTTTCGGCTCGTCGCCCAAAAGTTGCCCTGCTGTCGCGGCCGCGGCTAGTCCGCTTCCGGCTTGTGCTAAGAAATGCCGCCGCGACAGCGATCCACTGCCGACGCTTGGTTGTTGATGATTGGTGCGGACAGGTTTCATCATTCGTCTCCAATCAGCTTAATTGCATAAGACCGCTTAAGTCGCGGCGTCCGGTGCCGGAATTGGCCTCCGGCCATCATTCTGGCTCGGCCGGCCGCCGCAGCCAACCCACCCCAATGGTTTTTCCAAAGACATCTTGATGCATGAGCGCTCCGAGCGTAGCACCGGCTTTGAAGAACCGCCACTGCTTGCGAGGGTCGCTACTTGGCCTGGGGATTCTTTTTCAACAAGAGCTTCAGGCCGGCGCCGCGCTGCGAACCCAATTGGGCGAGAGTGCATTGACGCGGGCTCTTGTCCGGCCGCAGTCGCAGGAAGCGGGCGCCGTGCCTGATACGGCCGCCCGTGAATTGATCGTACTCGACCTCGACGACGATCTTCGGTTTAACGGGCTTCCATTCACTCGATCGGCGCGTGCTCCAGCGGCTAGGGCCGCCGGGGGCTCGACCGGTGAAGCCAGGCGGTGCAACGAGCCTCTCGAAGCGGGCCAGCAACTCCTTCTTTTGGTCCGCTGAAAATGAACTGGTAAACCCCACATGGTTAAGGCGGCCGTGGTCATCATAAAGGCCCAGTAAGAGCGAGCCGAGCGTACCTTTTTTCTCCGCGTAACGAATGCCGCCGACAACGCAGTCCGCCGTCCGTTGCCGCTTGATCTTCTGCATTCCATCGCGGCTTGCGGACAGATACTCGGCGTCGAGTCGCTTGGCGACGACCCCGTCGAGGCTCGCGCCCACGCTTCGGAACCAGCGCCGCGCCGTCGCGAGGCTGCGGGTAGCCGGCGAGAGCTGTATCTGTCGCTGGGCCGGCAGGTACTTTGCGGCAAACCGCTCGAGCCGCCGCCGCCGATCGCGCAATGGAAGCTTCACGAGCGATCTTCCCTGATGGTCGAGCAAGAGATCAAAAACAACTAAGATTGCCGGATGTTCGGCGGCCAACTTGTGGACCCTGCTGGCGGCGGGATGAATCCGCATCAGCAGCTCGTCGAATGACGAGCGCCCCCCAATCGGAATCATAATCTCGCCGTCAACGACAAAGCGAGACGCCTTCAGCGCGGCCAGAGATGCAACCAAATCTGGAAAGTACCTCGCCAGAGGCTGCCCTGATTTGGACTGAAGATGCACTTTGGGACCGTCTCGAAACGCCAGGCAGCGGAAACCGTCCCATTTCGGCTCGTACTGCCAAGCCGGCCCGGTTGGAATGGAATCCACCAATCGGGCTTCCATAGGAGCCAGCGGTGGTCTCAGTGCAAGCGGCATCGTCGAATCCTAGCACTTACTTTTGACGGGGAGCCACACTCAGGCGCGTACGTTGCCCCTTTCCGCAGGAGCAAAGACCGCGCCAATGGAGGCCTTGAATCGCAACAGCCGCGATGCTAAGAATGGACTTCGAACTCGCGCGTCTCACCCGCTCAAATCGAGCTCGTTGCCGCACTGGCCGGTCGGGTCCTTCATCTGCGCGGCGCCCGACTCTTCGGCGCCGGCGTCTCGGTCGCCGAGTCGCCGTGTGAACTCCCATAAGCGCCGGCCATCGGCGTCGCGGTCGGCGGTCTGATGATTGTCGCCGTCCGTCTGGCCGACGCCCGCGGCGGTTTCGGCGTTGAGATCGCTCTTAGCGCGAAGCTCGTGGGCGGAGTTCTCCTGCTGGCCGCGGTCAATCTCAGATCCGCGGGTTTGCGCCAGGGAGGTGCCGGCGACGCTGCTCGCGATGCTGGATATCAGTCCTATGCTCATCGGTCGTCTCCTACGGGCGGTTCTCCTGCAGGTTCTTCAGCGCCTGGTTCACGCCGGGGAACGCCTCTTGGCGAATATCGGGGTTCTGCAAATTGCCGCTGACGCGAATCTGCATGATTTGCTGGCTTACGGGAGTAAAAAGTTTTCGCAGCGCAGGCATGCCGGCATCGCCGCGGCCGACGGTCGCGGTGAACACCATGCGGGTGTCGCCCTGGAAATCCATTTCGCCCTTTCCCAACAGGCTGATTGCGTCGCCATTGAATTGTAGCTTGTCAAAATAGACGTGCTCGCCCTCGATGTGGAAAAGCATATCGCTTTCGCTAAAGGCGTTAGGATCGGGCGCCTTGATGCTGAGAATTTTGAGCATGGAAATCATCGCAGGCAGTTCGTAGATGTTGGCCTGGGTCAGTTGCAGGCCGCCGGAACCGCCCATAGCGGCCCGGTTGTGGCCAAAGCCATGCAATTCCACTGTGCCGCGGATTCGCCCGTGCAGGCTGCGGTTGTTGCCTGCGATCTCGCGGACGCAGGTCGCCAGGTCGGCATCGACGATCGTCGCCTGCGCGCTGTAGCGGGACTCCCCGCCGACCGAGGCCCAACCGTCGCCATAGATGGTGCCGCCAAAGATTTTGGCCGTCATCGGCCGCAGCGGGCTCTGCGGCTTGCCGCGCGGCAGGAGCCGATTGTCGTGCCGCGCGACCCACGAGCCGAACATCGCCTCCTTGTCATCGATCCAAAATGGCCCCAACACCTGTGTGAATTGATGGTCGCGATAGGTCATCGAGTCGAGGGCCAGCTCGCCCCGCATCTGGAACTTCGTCCCATCCGACCAGCCCGATATGCCGGCATTGCCGTAGAGATTCTCCAGCCGCGGGCCGCAATCGATGCCCACCTGGTTCAGCCCCACGTTCAAGTTCCACTGCGAGGTCATCGGTTCCGCCGGATTCGGCCCGCGGGCCAGCACGAGGTTCCCTTGGAGGCTCATCGGTCCCGTTGCGTTTAATTCGCCGAGCCCCTTCTTGAGCTGCAGAGGAAGGGCCTGCATGAATTGCCGGTCCATCCGTAAGCGGTCGACCGAGAGGCGATCGAGCCGCAGTTGCCAGCCGCCGTCGGGCTGGAAGCTGCATGTGCCGTTGCAGGCCATTTTCACCGGGCCATGCCAGGCGCTAAAACGCTCGAAGGCGACCTGCCCACTGCGATAGGTGAAAACGCCCTGCACGTTTTCCATACGGTAAGGAAAGCGGACCGGCTCGAACGAACAGGTCTCGCTCCGCGGTTCGGCGCGGACGGTGACATCGAGCTGATTGAGTTGGTCGACGTAATGAACGTCAGCCGTGAGGTCAATGATTCCTCGCGGCTGCAACAAGGCCCAGACCTGCCGCATACCGGGCTGCAAGGCGTCGCGGAGCTCGCCTTCCAGCGGGACGTCGGCCGCGCCGAGCCGCAGCGCCAACTCGCTCCCTTGCGGCGTCTGGGCCAGCGTGGCTTCTCCCGTCACGCGGCTCGTGCCGTTGTAGCCCTCCAAATTGCGAACCCCCCAGTTGCCATCGATCATCTCCATGTCGCCGCGTATATTGGAAATGGCAAAGGGAAATCGGTCATAGCGAAGCGAACAACGGCTGGCGCGAAGCTTGAGATGCTCGTGCAGCGGCCCATCGACGACGTCGCGGGAAAGCTGGAATTCGAAGCCAATCGTCCCCTTCAGGTCCATCGAGCGGGCCAAGGCCTGCTGGCGCGGAGGCAGCGCCTTGATCAGCTTTTCGTCGACCGGCACCTCATCGCTCTTGACCCGGAGCCAGCCGGTCGGACTGGCAAACGGGTTGCGAATGTCCCCTGCAATGTGGACGAGTTGGTTCTCGCTGAAGGTCGACAGATTGACTTGCAGATTGTCGTTGTTTAACTCCAGTACGCCGTTGCCGTGCTCCAACCGATACGGAAACTTATGATGAGCGAACGAGACGTTCTGGCACTGGATCCGCACTTGCGGCTGCCAGACGCGGCCGTCGTAGCGAAGCTTGACGCTGGCATCGATTGTGCCCTCGGGCCGAAGATTCTGCCACTCGCTCTGGAGCTTGCCCGGCAAGATCGCCAGTAATTGCCCGTCCAGCGGCAACTGGCTGACGTCGGCATCGAGGACCATGGGGCTGGAGGGTTTCAGCCCGCCGCTGCAGGTCAGGGCCAGCGCGGCTTGATCGCTGCGGGCCTTCAATTCCTGGATGGCGAAGCCTTGGTTATTGATGTGAACCTTGGCGCGGATTTCGGTGAGCGGATGTGGCAGCCGCGGATCGTCGAAACGGCCGCGAGCCAATTGGCCGGTAAGATCGAACATCCAGGGCTGCGGCGAATTCGGATCGTAGGCGACGGTGAAAAAAGCCTCGGTCTCGCCCCGCAAGGAGCCGAGTGCGGCGAGGTTGCAACCGAAAGCGTCGGGCAAGACGTTCCGCAGTTCGGGCGAAATCTCAACACCGTCGATCTTGCCCTTCACGTTTAGCGCCGGCCGATCCGGATCGACCTCGCCGTCGAAAGTCACTTGTCGGAAGTAATCGCCGTTGGCCGTTCCCTGTATTCGCCGGCGGCGCGTCGTCTCCGGTTGGCCGTCGGCCGCCGGGATGGGCGAAAGCGTAAGATTGACGTCGCGGAGAGTCAAGGTGCAGGCCACGGTCTTCGTGGGGTCGAAGACTTCGATCGTGCCGTTCTCGAAGCGGACCTCGGGCGCGGCGCCATTGCTGAGCTTCGGCAGCGGCAGCAGCCGGGCAGCACTCCACGTGCCGTCCGGCCGGCGGGTCATGCGCAGCGTCGGCCGCCGAATGACGACACGAGTCGGCTGTGGGTCGCCGCCGCACAGGTCCGAAAGATCGGTGCGGCAGGCCAAAAAACATTCGTCGTAACTCAGGAGCTCGGCGCCGGGGCCTTCCGCCGCGGGATCGATAATCGAAAGGCCTCGTAGCGTAATGCCTTCGCCCTTCATGAGCACGGCCGAGTGGATCTTAACCTGCAAGTCCGGGTATTGCCGGGCAAAGAGCTCTTCCACGCGGCGGCGGATCTCTTCGTCCATGCGGTGATAGAAATAGGGCACCAAGAGCGCGGCCCCGATCACGCAGGCGATCAGGCCCCACTTGAACCAGAACCAACAGAAGTTGATCAGGCGCTTGGGCACGCGGCGGTCTTTCGTGATTGCGGAGCGAAATCGGCCAGGCATCCGGCCGCTAGAACGATCAGTCCCAGCAGGGCCGGTTGCCGATAGCGAATCGAACTGACGAACACCATATGAAGCAGCGAAAAGTAAACGGCCGGCAGCCAACATAATACGATTGGCCAACCCCGCCGATTGAATCGCCATGCGCCCAAGCCGGCAACGAACATCAGCGGAACGTACGTTACGAGTACCACGAGCCGAACCGGCCAGGCGGAAAAAGTCGGCTCATTCGGCCAAAAGTTCCATATCCGCAAAAGCTTGATTCCGGCAAGCTGCATGACCCGTAGGGGATTGGAACATGCCCAGTTCCAGGCCGCCTGGCGCAAACGACGATCGAGGCGATACTCGAAATCACCGCTGACGGCATTTTCCGCGTCGCTCTTCCTTTGGGCCGCCTCGAATTCCGGCACGAAGCGCATGTCGCTAGCGCCATTGGCCTGCGGGTTCAAGCCGTCGTAGAGGCTGGCGCCGACTTGCAGGGTTGTCGGCACGAAATGGCCCGTGATGCGGTAGTTTCGTGCCCACCAAGGGAGCATGACAGCAATGAAGCCGGCGAGCATGATCGCGGCGTATCGCGGCCCATGGTGGCACGGGCTGCGGAACATACTGCAAGCGGCGGCAAAGGGCAGAAACAGCAGCCAACTCGGGCGAATGAGTGTGGCAGCCGCGGCTGTTACCCCCGTGAGCAAGGTGAGAAGGTAGCTAGGGACCAGCGAGCCTAAGCGAGCGCAGGCCCACCATCTTGGCGACAATCCGCCCTCTGGCGGGCCTGCGCTTGCTGGCGCACGCTGGTCCCACCCTACGGCGCTCTTCCACGCCGCAGTCCACAGCGCCAGATTCACGGCGACGAGCAAACAAAACGGCCCCTCGCTGAGAACTGGGACGCTGATCACCACGGCCTCGGGGTAGAGAGCCGTAATCAGGCCGGCGATCCAAGCGGCGCGCGGACCGAAGACGATCCCCGCCCACCAAGCGACAGCCAGGACCGTCAGGACGCCGAACAGGCAGCTTTCGATTCGAGCCGCCCAGACGACGCTTGGACCATCAAAGAGCCGAATCATCGGCGCGAGCAGGAGCGGGTAGCCCGGAGCGCGAAAAACCTGTTCGCCGGTGCTAAGCTGATAAGGTTGGCCGCGGGCGATGACTTGCCCCAGTTCGAAGTAACCGCGGCTGTCGCCGAAGACGAATCGCCCATGCCAATGCTGATCCCAATACGCGGCCGCGCCCAGGCGGACGATGCCCGCCAGGATCAACAACAAGGCGACTTGCTTCCATGCAAGGTGTCGCATTGACTAGACAACAGTCGATGGGAGAGCGATGGGGCGTCCGACCTCGTCCGCCCCCCAATGACTCCGGCTGCTCCGACAGAAATAGGTGGGTATGGTACCCGGGCGGGGGCGGAAGGGGAATGGGAAAAAACGCGAAAAACGGCCTGCCGGCATGGCCTCGCAAGATCAACGCTGGCTGCCCGATTGCCCTCTAGGGCATCTAGCAAGGGAAGCCCCTGGATTACTTTACGATATTTTTCTGAAATATTGCCTTTCATGCCGTTTCGCCGTTTTCCGGCGGAGTGTATGATAGCAATCCTAGCTTCGGGGCTAGCGTTCCTGGGTCTGGTAATTGAATTCCGAAGGCGGAGACAAATATTCATGAGCGTTGCCAAACAAGGGTCAGTTGCCAATGCCGCGGGAGGTGATGGAGGGACTTATAATGCCAAGCGACTGCTGGTTGCCGGCTTCATGGCAATCCTGGCGGCCGGCGTGGGGATGTCCATTCGAGGAGCGATTTTTGGCGACTGGGCCGCGGCATTCAATTTCACCAACTTGCAAACGGGACTTATCGGCGGCGCCGGCTTTACCGGCTTTTGCTTCGGCATCATTATCGGAGGTGTGATCGTCGACAGGATCGGCTATGGCAAGCTGGTATTGGCGGCTTTCTTGTTTCACGTTCTTTCGGCACTGGTAACCTTTTGCGCTTCGAAGGGGATGTCGAACGAGACGGCGTTTGTTTATCTGTGGGTCGGAACGTTTCTTTTCGCGATCGCCAACGGCACGCTGGAAGGCGTTGCCAATCCGCTCGTCGCTACGCTCTTCCCTAAGAATCGCACACACTACCTTAACATACTGCATGCCTCTTGGCCGGCCGGGCTCGTTCTCGGTTCCCTAATTGTTGAGGGCTTCCAATTTGCCTCCGGCAAAGGCTGGGTCCATTTGGGCGACAACGCTTGGAAGTATCAATTGGGATGCTTTCTTATTCCATCGGTGCTTTACGGATTACTATTCCTGGGCCAATCCTTTCCCAAGTCGGAAGCTTCTGCCAAGGGGCTCAGCTTGGGAGAAATGCTCAAGGACGTGGGAGTTTTGGGGGCTGCGGTCGTCGGGCTGTTTGCGTTTCTGTTCTTCAAGGACGGCTTGGGCCCCTTGTTGAGCGGCTTCAGCGGATCGGCATTTTTTGGATTTACGAACGAAGTGGCTGGAGCAAGCAACGCGTGGATGGCGATCTCGGCTGTGCTCGGAAGCGTCATTCTGCTCATGTTCGCCGGAAGCTCGCGCTGGGCGATTGGTGCGCCGCTGCTCCTGGTGCTCTTCCTCACTCATGCGTTGGTCGGAGCGGTTGAACTGGGGACCGACGGTTGGATTCAAAATATTGAAGACACGATTCTTTCAAAGGGCGACGGAACTTTCTTGTTCATGTTCACATCGGCAGTAATGTTCGGAATGCGGTTTTGCGGTCATTTCATCGAGCATAAACTGGGGCTCAAGCCCGTGGCCATCCTATTGGTTAGTGCGATATTAGGTTGCATCGGATTGAATCTAGTCAGCCATGTGAATTCTTTCGGCGTCGCCCTTGTTGCTCTGACGATTTACGCCATTGGCAAATCGTACTTCTGGCCTACGATGCTGGCGGTTACGTCGGATCGATTTCCAAAATGCGGGGCCGTTGCGATTTCGATCATGGGCGGGATAGGAATGATGTCGGCCGGTTTGATTGGATCTCCGGGCCTGGGCTACTTCAAAGACCGGTTTTCCGGTGAGCACCTTGCTAAGACGCCTGCGATTTATGCCGAGAACAAGGCAGAGAAATCAAGTTCTTGGCTCTTCTTCCCGGCAGCACATGGCATTGATGCCCAAAAACTTGACGCTGCAATGAAGACAGATCCGAAAGATCGTACGGATTCGGACAAGGCGCTCATAGAAGCCAATGTCGAAGGCAGCCGCGAAACGCTGCGCGTCGATTCGTTCATACCGGCGACGATGGCGGTGATCTACCTGCTGCTGCTGATCTACTTCCGAATGACCGGAGGGTATAAGGCGGTATACATTGGCGAACTGGGCGGATTTAATACGCCGATGGAAGCGTAGCGAAAGTTCGTTACAAATACTTTTGATACGCCGCCACGGCCAGCACATCGCAGCGCTCGTTCTCGGCGTGGCCCCGGTGCCCGCGGACGTGTGTGAAGCGGACGCGGTGCTTCGCTAGCAGTTCGTCCAATTGCCGCCAGAGTTCCTCGTTCTTGATTTCTTTCAGCTTGCCCCCCTCGCGGCGCTTCCAGCCATTGAGCTTCCATTTGGGCAGCCATTCGGAAAGCCCCTTGCCGACATAGATGCTGTCGCTTACGACCTCCACGTGCGTGGGACGCTTCAGTGCCTCCAGCCCGCGGATAACGGCTGTCATCTCCATGCGATTATTGGTCGTCTCCCGCTCGCCGCCGGACGATTCCAACTCCTTGCCGGACGCCGGATGGCGAAGAATGAAGGCCCAGCCGCCCGGGCCCGGGTTGCCGCTACAAGCCCCGTCGGTGAAAAGCTGGACCTCGGAAGTTTCGTCGATGGGAGCGTCGGGCATTTGAGCGGGGAGCGGGGAGCAGGGACCGGTAAGAAATCCTGACTCCTGACTCCTTTGTTTTCTTTTCGTGTGTTTCGCGTTTTTCGTGGTTCTCTTACCGAGCCTGAGCGAACTGGTCAAAGTCCTCGACCGCAGCGGCATCGGGCCGCGGCGGTTCGCCGAGCGTCCAAGGAATGCGGACGGTGAACGTGCTCCCTTTGCCCAATTCGCTGGCGACAGAGACTTCACCCCCCAAGAGCTTACACAATTCCTTGACGATGGAAAGACCCAGGCCGCTGCCCGAGTATTCGCGAGTCATGGCGTCGCCGCTGGGCACGCCCACGCGACCCTGGCGGAACTTCTCGAAAATCACCTGCTGGTCGTCCGCGGCGATACCCACGCCGGTATCGATGATCCGCATCACGAGATAATCGGCGTCATCGCGAATGGCGGTGACTTCGACCCGCCCGCCCTCCGGCGTAAACTTGATCGCGTTGGAAATCAGATTATTGATGATCTGCTGCACGCGGGCCTGATCCTGGCGCATAGGAGGCAACTCGGAATCGATGTTGGTCTCCAAGTCGATGTTTTTCCTTTCGGCGAGCGGGCGGGCCATGTCGGCCTGGGCGCCGATGATCTGCTGCACGTAGAAATCGGTCAGGCGAAGGTCCATCTTGCCGCTTTCCATCTTCGCCAGGTCGAGGATGTCGTTGATCATTTCCAGCAGCGTCTTGCCCGACTTCTGGATGTTCTGCACGTAGCGCTTTTGCTTGTCGTCCAGGGCCTGGATGCCCGCCAAGACTTCGCTGAAGCCGAGGATGCTGTTCAGCGGCGTGCGGAGTTCGTGGCTCATGGTGGCGAGAAAGTCGCTCTTGAGCATGTTCATCTCGTAGAGCCGCATGTTCATCTGAGCCATCTCATCGACCTTGCCGTCGAGGTTCACATTGGCCTGCCGCAATTCCTCCTGGATGGTGATGAGCGTCCGCAACATTCGGTTGAAGGCAGTCGAAAGCTCCTCGAACTCGTCGCCCGTGTGGATTTCGGCCCGCAAGGCGCTATTTCCGCGGGTCACGGCGTCGCTCACGTCGCGCAAGTGCCGCAGCGGCTTGACGATCACGTAACGAACGATCGCATAGCAGGTAAGCATGACGAGAAAGACGGTCACGATGGCGCAGGCCCAAAGGACGGCCGAGTTCTCGTAAAGCTTTTTCTGCGTCTCTTCGAAGGGGATGGTCACTTTGGCAACTGCCATGACGTCGTCCGGCTGAAGGGCGGGAGAGCCCGGCGACGATGCGGGACCGGCCAACGAAACGCCGGCCGCGCCCATGGCGTCGATTCCGGAACCACCGGGGGGCGGGGCGTGGCACATGGTCAGACAGGTGCCCTGGGCGCGGATCGGCTCGATGTAGCGATACTCGTGACCGTTCCGCAGTTCTCGACTTTCGCTCTTCTTGGCCTCGTCGGGCGCGGTGGATTTCGGTGCATTGCTGACGAACTCATTGCAAATAGCCGCTTCTTCTTCGTCGCGCGGCGCGCCCGACCCCGGATGATCGTGCGACCAGATCCATTCGACTTTTCCGGCATGCTTGCTGAATTTCTCCTTGTTCCATTCGATCCACTGCGCCTCCTTGTTGACCTCGTCGGGCGAAGGGGGAAGAAATGCCGGGTTCGTCAGCTTGGTCCGATAGGCGCCGAGGTGGGTCGCGAGGAGATGTTCTTTAAGCACCAATTGAGCCGTGTTGCGATTCTGCTCGAATACCAGAGCCTTGGTTCGCTGGCCGTACCACCAGAAGGCCGAAACGATAACCAGCAACAGCCCCGCGCCGAAAAGAAAGAGCAGTTTTAGCTCCAGCTTCGTCTCGCCAAAGATGCGTTTGAGGGAGTTGTAAGCCATGGCGATTATTGTACGCCAAAAGGAGGGACGACGGAAGAGAAATGACAGATGATAAGGTCTTGGGTCTTAGGTCTTGGGACTTTGAAGCAGATTCCAAAGACCAAAGTCCCAAGACCAAAGACCTCGCTAAAGCATATTCATCGGATCAACATCGGCGATCCATTCAACACCGCTGGGCGTAGCCAATTCCGATACGGCCGCGCGAACGGCTCCGCGCAACGCATCGCCATCGGAGCCTTGCATTTGGATTTGGAAGCGGAACTTTCCGCGAATTCGCGGATTGGGAGCGGGGGCCGGACCCAAGACGCGTGCGCCCGCTTTTCGAGCTTGCAAAGCAGTAGCAATAGCCCGGCCGAGCCGCTCGGCGAAGTCCTTCGCCGCTGCTTCCAATTCGCCGCGGACGACCAATCGGATCATCGAAGCAAAGGGCGGGTATTGCAGCATCTGCCGCAGCGGCAGTTCTTGAGCAGCGAAGGACGCGTAATCGTGCTTCACCGCCCAGCGGATCGCAGGATGCTCCGGGCTGTATGTCTGCACGAGCACACGGCCCCCTTTGTCGCCTCGGCCCGTCCGTCCGGCCACCTGGGTCACGAGGTGAAAGGTTCGCTCCGCGGCGCGGAAGTCGGGCAGATGCAGGGCCGTGTCGGCCTGGATTACGCCCACCAGCGTCACATTGGGAAAATCGAGTCCCTTGGCGATCATCTGCGTACCCAGAAGGATGCGGGCCTTTCCCGAACGAAACTCGTCAAGGGCCTTTTCGTGTGCTCCGCGCGCCCGCATCGTATCGGCGTCCATTCGCAGCAGCGGCACATTGGGGAAGCGCGCGCGGACCTCGGCTTCAAGCTTTTGGGTACCAAGGCCCCAGTAGCGGATCTCGCCCGAGCGGCAGGCCGGGCAACTCGTCGGGGCCACGGTGTGGTAATCGCAAAGATGACAAAGTACCTGATCGCCGGTCTTGTGATGCGTCAGCGCGATATCGCAGTCGGGGCAACGCACCACTTCTCCGCAGGTCGGGCACTGGATGTGCGTGGAGTAGCCGCGGCGATTGAGGAGCAAAATAATCTGGCCTTCGTCGGCAAGAGCCGCCGTGATCGCCTGATGCAGCAGGCGGCTAATGCTGCCGCGACTGCCGATGCGCTGGCCGTCGGCCCGCAGATCGATCGTTCCCACTTCCGGCATGGGGCGGTTCAAGACCCGTCGCGGCATGTCGATGAGTTGATATTGGCCGCAGCAGGCGCGGTTCCAGCTTTCGAGCGAAGGCGTCGCCGAGCCGAGCACCAGCGGGACGTTCTCTGCGGCGGCCCGAGCGGCGGCCACCTCGCGCGCATGGTAGCGCGGGGCGATTTCTTGCTTGAAGGTCGTTTCGTGCTCTTCATCAAGGATGATCAGCCCGAGATGCGGCGTCGGAGCGAAGATGGCGCTGCGTGCGCCGACGACCACCGAGACGCGGCCGGCGGCGATCCGCTGCCAGTGCCAATGGCGGTCGGCGTCGCTAAGGTGACTGTGCAGCACGGCCACCGCGCCGAATCGCCGGCGGAAACGATCGACCGTCTGCGGCGTAAGGCTGATTTCGGGAACCAGCACGATCGCCTGCCGGCCGTAGCGAACGACTTCCTCGATCGCCTGGATGTAAACCTCGGTCTTGCCGCTGCCGGTGACGCCGTGAATCAAGATCGTGCGGTGTTGCTGCGATCGCAGCGAGGCGAGCACGGCGTCGAGGGCCTTCTGCTGGTCCGGATTAAGATGCAGGCGCTCTTCGCGAGGCACCACCGCTTCTGCCTGGCGCATGCTCGAAATCCGCTCGGCCTGGGAGCGGATAAGGCCCTTTCGACGCAAAGTGGCGATAGGCGCCAGCGAGCAGCGGGCGTGACGAGCCAGTTCCTGCGGCGTGAGCGGTTCGGGAGCATCGGCCAAGACGCGCAGGATTTCGCAATGCTTTTCCGGCAGATCGCTTTTAGCGGCCGCCAGGAGTTCGGCTCCTCGGGGATCGAGCGTCAGAAGCGTGGCCATTCGCGTGCCTGCCTGGCCGCGGACACCCGCGGGCAGCACCGTTTCGAGGACTTGGCCCCACGGACAGAGGTAATAATCGGCGATCCAGCGCGTAAGCCGCAACATGGCCGGCGAGAGCAGGCTGCGGCGATCAATGACCTCGGCCAACGGCTTCAGGGGCCGCGTGCCGGTCTGCCGGCTTTCGACCCCTACACAGTATCCCAGCACCTGCCGATTTCCTTTGCCCAGGGGAACCATCATGCGGCGGCCCGGTTCGACCTGGTCGCGGAGCGCGTCGGGCACAAGATAAGTGAACTCTTGCCCTGGGCCGGCGGCCAGCACGATCGCCGCGACGAGCTGTTCCGCCTGATCGTCGGCTTCCCACGGCTCGGGCTCGGATTCGAACAGGCTGCGTTGTGAGTCGGGCATGGGGAATAAGACGCCAATGACAAATGTCGAATGTCGAATGAAAGCCGAATGACGAATGACGAAAACTCAGGTAGACTGTTTGGGAGATCCGGTGGACGAATGCGCTTCGGCCTTCGTGCTTTGGCTTTCTTTCGTCATTTGGCTTTCGACATTCGGACTTCCTAAACCGTCACTATCCCATTTCCGGTAGCTTCGTTCAAGTAATTCATGCGCATCGGCATTTTTGGCGGCAGTTTTGATCCTGTGCATTTCGGCCATTTATTGTTGGCAGAGTGCTGCCGCGAACAGGGGCAATTGGACCAAGTGTGGTTCCTGCCGACGGCCGTCCCGCCGCACAAGCAGGGGCGACAACTGACGCCGGCGCAAAATCGCCTGGAGATGCTGGAACTGGCGATCGCCGGGCATCCCGCTTTCTCCGTAAGCCGCTACGAGGTGGATCGCGGCGGCGTGAATTTCACCTACGAGACCTTGGTCCATTTTCGCGAAGCCGATCCTGCTAGCGATTTCTTTTTTCTGCTTGGCGCGGACATGTTCCGCGATCTGCCCAACTGGAAGCAGCCGGAACGAATCTGTGAATTGGCGTTGCCGCTGGCTGTGCGTCGCGGAGGCGAGCCTCCGCTAGATTTTGAGCTGCTCGCCGGCATCGCTCCGGCCGAAAGCATCGAGCAGATGCGGCGGCAGGAGGTCACCATGCCCGCGATCGGACTGAGCGCCTCCGACATTCGCAGCCGCGTCGCCGCCGGCCACGGCATTCGCTATCGCACGCCGCGGGCCGTGGAAAAATACATCGAGGCCCGCGGGCTTTATAAGTCGCCGCCGAGTTCGTAGTCAGTTCAGCGACGGGTCGGGCGGGACGTGCTTGAGCTTGATGCCGAGCATTTCGGGCAATATTCCAGCAATGGTCCTTTGCATGAGCCGCTGCCAAAGATCGTCACCGGCGTCGAATACATCTTCTACCTTGGCGGGAACGGCTCGCCAGGCCCCTTGTTCGATCTCGCCCTCCAACTGCCCTGGGCCCCAGCCGGCATGGCCGACGAAAAGCTTGAAATCGACTTCGCGACGGACCAACTCGTCGAGATTTTGCTTTTTGGCTGCGAAGTACAGGCCCTCGATGATTTCCATTTCGCCCAGGCTGTCGGCAGTGTGCAGAGACATCAATGGCCCCGAGACCGGGCCACCCAAATGGACCGGTTGCTCGCTCTCACACGGCGCCTCTCCCACTTGCTGCCAAAGCTCCTTGACCGTTTTTCCGGTCGGGCGGTTGATGACTAACCCTAAAGCTCCATTGTCGTTATGTTCGACGAGGAAGACTACCGTGCGGACGAAGTTGGGATCCAACAATTGCGGCGCCGCGAGCAAGAATTGTCCCTCAAGTGTTTCCATAGTGCAGCTCCCGAGTCAATTTAATGGTAGCCGCGCCGCGTTACAGGGGGAAGATGTACGTCAGGCTTTCCAGCCTGACATAACCGAGCAAGTCAGGCTAGAAAGCCTGACGTACTTCGGGCCAGCGGAAAGACGTTTGACTACCGCCATTCGCTCAAATCTGCGATACTTTGCCGCATGTCCTCCGAGCCCCTGCGGATCTTTTTTTGTGCCGGCGAACCGAGCGGTGACGTGCATGCCGCCAACCTCATTCGCCAACTGCGAGCTCGCTGCCGGTCGTTTGAAGCTGTGGGCTACGGCGGCCCGCGGATGGCGGCAGTCGGCTGCCGGCTCCACGCCGATCTGACTGAATTGGCCGTCATGTGGTTCGGGCGGGCGCTCGCCAATCTCCATAAGTTCTGGGACTTGGCGGGCAAGGCGGATCGCTACTTTCGACATCACCGGCCCGCGGCCGTCGTTCTCGTCGATTACCCGGGCTTCAATTGGTGGATCGCGTGGCGGGCAAAAATTCATGGCATACCGGTCTTCTACTACACGCCGCCGCAAATCTGGGCCTGGGCCACCTGGCGGGCCAAGAAAATGCGGCGTCTCAGCGACCACGTGCTCTGCAGTCTGCCCTTTGAAGAAGATTGGTTTCGCCAGCGGGGCTGCAACGCAACTTTCGTCGGCCATCCGTTCTTCGATGAAGTGCGGGAGCATCGGCTCGACGAATCGTTTCTCGAAGCCCAGCGTCGCTGGCCAGGGCCGCTGGTGACGATACTGCCCGGCTCGCGGACACAGGAAGTGCTGCACAATCTTCCCTGGTTCCTCAAGGCGGCCGGCTTGGTGCGGCAGGCGGTGCCCGATGTCCGCTTCGCCGTGGCGGCGTTCAAGCCGAAGCAGGCCGAAATGGCCCGCGAAATGATCTCTGCTGCCCGAGCGACTGGCGAGATCGGCAAATCGGCAATTGAAGTCTTTTGCGGCCGCACACCGGAATTGATGAGCCTCGCGACCTGCTGCATGGCATGTTCGGGCTCGGTGTCGATGGAACTGCTGTATTACACCAAGCCAACCGTGGTCCATTATTGGATCAGCCGCTTCGCCTATGCGGTGCAGAAGCGCTTTCGCCGAGTCAAATACATCACGCTCGTCAATCTGCTTTCGACGGGCGAACTTTATCCGGAAGATCTCAGCCCCTATGACCCGTCGCAGCCCGACGCGGAGAAGGTTTTATTTCCGGAGTATCTCGCCTCTGAAGACAAGTCAGCCGCCGTGGCCGGGCATTTGATCGGTTGGCTGACTGACCCAGCGGCTCTCGCCCAGCAGGTGGCGGCCCTGGAGAAATTGAAAGCCGAAGTGGCTCACGGCGGGGCCTCGGGCCGGGCGGCGGATTATATTTTGAGGGAACTGTCTTTTTCAAGATAGAGCGGCTTGGCGTTGTTCCACGTTCCGCTTTAGAACCAGGTAGTTGCTGCGTTCGGAGCCTGCCATTTTCCCGCCGCCGTGCTACAATTTTCGGGTTCCATCCGACTTCGTTCCTTTGAGGAGCATATTCCGTGTTGCTGGCCGAACCGCCCCCGTCCCAAGGTGATGTTCATTTTACGCTTTTCGGGTTTCCGGTGCGTATAAATCCCTGGTTCTGGCTGATGTCGCTGTTGATGGGCATTAATCTGCAAGAGCCCGTTCTCGTCTGCATGTGGGTCGCGGCCGTTCTATTGTGCATTCTTTTGCACGAACTCGGGCACGCAGTCGTCATGCAAAACTACGGTTTTCGTCCTTCGATTGTCCTTTATTCCTTCGGCGGCCTGGCGATTCCAAATCCCGGCCCTTACACCGGACGTCGAGCCGGGCCCTGGGGCCAAATTCTGATTTCATTCGCCGGGCCGGCTTCTGGCTTTATTTTGGCAGTCGTTCTTGTCGCGGGGCTGCATTACCTCGGCGGCTGTCGAGTCGAGATTTTCGATCCGACGTGGCGCGACGTTGTTCCGCGCGTGCAAGTCTCCAATCCCTACTTGGAAATCTTCTTGTTCTTTGTTCTTGAGATCTCGGTAATGTGGGGACTCTTCAACCTGCTGCCGGTTTATCCGCTCGATGGCGGTCAGATTGCACTGCAGATCTTCCATTTGCTCAATCCACAGGATGCGCTCCGCCAGTCGTTGATTCTATCCGTGATCGTTGCCGGTATGATGGGCGCGATCGCCGGCTTGCAATGGCACAGCATGTATCTCACCATATTCTTTCTTTGGATGTGCTACTCGAACTACACGATGCTTCAATCGCTGCATCATTGAGGCGGTTGGTAGTCGCGCGAGAAAATTTTTTTGCGATATCCTGTTGCAATTAATAAAGAACATGATACAACTACTGATTAGGCACACAGAAGTGTGTCGGGAAAGCTTCAAGGATGCGAGGCGAAGGAATCGCATCGAACGAAGCTGACTTTGATTCGTTTCAGTCCCCAGTGCTGCCGACCATGAACTCGATCGCGAGTCGCCCGGCGGCATGAATCTTTGGACGGAGGATATACCGTGGCCAAGAAGAAAGCTGCTAAGAAAGCTGCTAAGAAGGTCGCCAAGAAGAAGAAGAAGTAACATTCTTCGCTTCCGGCCCAGGCTGCCTTAGACCGGCTGCCCAAGGCTAGACCCAGTGCGAAATACGACGAGAAAGAGCCGCGGGATCTTCGGATCCATGCGGCTCTAAGCCTTTTCAGGCCAATAGTTTGCAGCGATGAATATCGGTTGAATTGTGCCTTCTTACTGGCCTGAGTATAGTGGAAGAATTCCGAGAGTTCATTGAAATAGTGTGCCCCAACGGGGCGTCAGTTCATCCAGCGAAGGGCGCAGCCCTGGTGAACCGGCCGCCCGCACTCGACGGTTCGGGCCAACGGCCCAACAATTCTCCTTAATGGAGAGAAACGGTTGGCCCGTTGGGCCGAAAGAGTTTATTGAGATCACTCCGATTTTCAGGGCTGCGCCCTTCGCTGGATGAGTGGCTGGGCCTTCGGCCCGGACGAGATAGCGAAAATGGACGGCACGCGGAGTGTACCTGCTACTTTCTCCCAAACGATACGCTCGGCGGCCCCATGACAAACCCTTTCTCGCGTCCACGCACCGTTGACATTGTTGGATGGGTCTTGCTGGCCCTCGCCGTCTGTTTTGCCATCTATGTGCGCGTGCGCCTGCGGGAATTTCCCCTGGAGCGCGACGAAGGCGAGTTCGCTTACGCGGGCCAGTTGATCCTCCAGGGAGTCCCGCCGTACAAGCTCGCCTACAACATGAAACTGCCCGGCACGTACATTGCGTACGCGGCCTTAATGGCCGTCTTCGGTCAGACGACCCCGGGAATTCACCTGGGGCTTCTGGCCGTCAATCTGGCGACGATCGTCCTCGTTTATCGTTTCACCCGCGAGCTTTTTGATTCGTTTTCGGCCGGCATGGCGGCGATTGTCTACTCGATCCTCTCGGTCAGTCCGGCGTTTCTTGGCATGGCGGCACATGCCACGCATTTCGTCGCCTTCTTCGGCTTGGCGGGGACATATATTCTCTGGCGGCACCTGCAATCGGGCCGCTGGTGGCAGGCGGCAGCCAGCGGCCTGCTCATGGGCATCGCCTTCCTCATGAAACAGCAGGGCGTTTTTCTGATGGTTTTCGGCGGCGGCTTTCTCTTGCTGCTCGGTCTGCTGCTGAAGACCTATCCACGGCGAAGACTGCCGCTAGCCGCCGTGCTTTACTCCGTTGGCTCGCTTCTCCCCTATGGATTGATCTGTCTCTGGCTTTGGCGGGCCGGCGTATGGCAGAAGTTCTGGTTTTGGACCGTCGACTACGCCTCGAAGTACGTGCAAAATGTTCCCGTTTCCTTGGCATTCGCCAGTTTGCGGCAGAGTGCGGGAGGAATGATCGCAGCCAATTGGCCGCTCGCGCTATTGGCCGTAACGGGTGTCGCAGGAGTCGCAATTCTTGGCCGAGGCAAGCCGGCCATGCGGACATTCGCCTTCGGATTCCTTGTATTTTCATTCTTCTGCACGTGCCCGGGCTTTTACTTCCGCCAGCATTATTTCATCGTCATGCTGCCAGCCGTGGCGATTTTCACGGGTGTCGGCTGCCGGCTGCTCTGGGATTTGGCCGCCGGCAGATTTTGGGCAAAGCCCGAGCAGGAGCCTGTTCGGCCGAAGAAGCAACAAGGCAAGCAAGCCAAGTCGAACGCGATTCAGCACTCCGCAGGGGCCGCGTTTGGCCCATTGTCGGCCCTAGTAGTCTTGTTTTTGTTGGCCACGTTCGCCGGAACCTTGTGGATTCAGCGGGACTTCTTCTTCAATTGGGACTCTCTCACCGCATGCCGACGTACGTACGGGCTGAATCCGTTCCTTGAATGCCCGGCTATTGCCGACTACCTGCAAAAGAACAGTACCGCCGACGATAGGATTGCCGTAATGGGATCAGAGCCGGAGGTATTTTTCGACGCAAGGCGGAATTCCGCGACCGGGTACATCTATACTTACGGTATGATGGAGTCCCAGCCCTTGGCACGGCAAATGCAAGAGGAGATGAGCCGGGAAATCGAAGCGTCGCAGCCTCGGTATATTGTCTTTGTCAACATTCCCACTTCCTGGCTGCCGCAGAACGACGAACGCTTCATATTTAATTGGCTACAAGCCTACCTCCAGGCCAATTATCGACGCATGGGAGTCGCCGACATCGCGGATGACCGCACGATCTACCGTTGGGAAGGCGATGCACAGAATTACCAGCCGCGTTCTCCGATCAACATGTCCGTCTTTCAACGGAAGTAATGTGCAGACGAGTCAGCATCGCGCCGGCTTGAATTGCCGCGTTGCCATGCTATGCTAGTAAAAGTTGTAACAAGACATTTGTTTGCCGGGATTTTGGATTGAAAGGTCATCGCTAGTGAAGATTCTCGTGACCGGGGCCGCGGGCTATATCGGAAGCATCCTCGTGCCGCGCCTGCTTGAGGCGGGCCATAGCGTGCTGGCTCTGGATAGTTTCATGTTCCGGCAGATCACCCTGCTGGATTGCTGCATCCACCCCGGTTTCGAAATGGTCTGCGGCGACGCCCGCGACTGCAAGCTCATCTCCCGATGCATGGAGCAAGTCGACGCGGTCATTCCCCTGGCTTGCCTTACCGGTGCGCCTTTGTGCAGCCGCGACCCGATCGGCGCGCAGACAATCATCGTCGACGGCGTCCGCGAAATCCTCAAGCATCGCGGCCGCCAGCAGAAAATCGTCTACCCCACGACCAACAGCGGCTACGGCGTCGGCGAGAAAGGCAAGTTTTGCACGGAAGAAACGCCCTTGCGGCCAATCAGCCTTTATGGCCAGCTCAAGTCTGAAGTGGAAAAAATATTGCTCGACGCGGGCAATGTCATTACCTTCCGGCTGGCAACGGTCTTCGGCGCCAGTCCGCGGATGCGGACGGACCTGCTGGTGAATGATTTTGTGTTGCGAGCGGTTCGCGACCGCTACATTGTGCTGTTTGAGGCCGATTTCAAGCGAAATTACCTGCATGTCCGCGATGCGGCCGACGCGTTCGTTTTTGCACTGGAAAATTTCGACCGCCTCAAGGACCAGCCCTACAACGTGGGCCTTTCCGAGGCGAATCTTTCCAAGCGGGAGCTGTGCGAGGAGATCCGCGTACAGGTTCCCGACTTCTATTTTCCGGAATCAAAGCTGGGCCAGGATCCGGACAAGCGCGATTACATCGTCTCCAACGCCAAGATCGAGGCCGCCGGCTTCAAGGCGCGGCGCGGACTGCAAGAAGGCATCGCGGAACTTATTAAGGCGTTCCAGATCCTGCCCAAGCAGCCCTACGGCAACATCTGACCGCCAACTTTCCGGCGCGTCAAATCGCAAAACCGGCGCGGGATGCGTCGTCGTAGAACATCTTCACGGTTTCAAGCGAGTATTCATCGAGATCCTTGCCGATCAGCGATAACTTCGCCAGAATATCGTGCGTGATGGTGATAATGTGGCAGCCGATGTCGTCGGCCTGAAAGACGTTCAGCAATTCTCGCGGGCTTGCCCAGATCAGCTCGATTTGCGGCTGAGCGGCGAGCGTTTTGACCGCCTCCACCATCATCGGCAGCGGATCGCGGCCCGTATCGGCGATCCGACCGGCGAAGACGGAGACACACGCCGGCGGACCTCCAGCAAGCGCAGACGCCGCGCCGCAGACTTGTTGATAGGTCATGAGCGCTGTCACATTCACCTTGATTCCGCCCTGGGCCAGTTCGCGAATCAGCGGCAGCGACGATTCCGAGCGGGTGTTCGTAATCGGGATCTTGACGTAAACATTTTCGCCCCAAGCGGCGATCCGCTTGGCCTGCCGCGCCATTTCGTCAAACTCATCGGCGCAAACCTCGAAGGAAATCGGCCGATCGGGAACCGTCGCCAGCATGTCGCGGGCAAAAACCTCGTAGTCCGAAATCCCTGCCTTTCGCATGAGCGTGGGATTCGTCGTAAAACCCTTGATGAGCGGGTTCGCATAAAGCCGTAAAATGCCCGCTTTGTCGGCCCCGTCGGCGAAGATCTTCACCTTCAAATCACTTGCCTTTTTAGCATTCATCATCTCGATGAAACCTCGCTGTCATGAAGGATCCACTCGACGGCCTCGGCCAGGGATTGTACGGTTTGGTCCGGAGCCGCGCCCTTCCAAACCTCATCGTAATTGTAGTTTATCCAGATGGTCCGGCAACCGGCATTCCGTCCGGCCTCGGCATCCCGCCAGCGGTCGCCAATTATGAAGCTCTCGGACAGGCTGACTCCGTACTTCGCCGCGGCACATAGCAGCAACCCCGGCTTGGGCTTGCGGCAGTCGCAGCGGTCGCGGTCATCGTGGTAACAGACGAGTATCTCCGCAATCGGCGCCGCCGCGAGAATTTGGCGGTTGATCGCCTCCACAGTGTCGCGCGTAGCGGTTCCGCGGGCTACGTCGGGCTGGTTCGTCACGCCGATCAGTAGAAAGCCGCGGTTTTGCAGCGTCCGCAGCAATTGGGGTACATCCGCCGGGATTTCGAGTTCTTCGAGATTCGCGGGCGGATACGGCTTGCCGCCACGGATGATCGCCCGGTTGACCACGCCGTCTCGGTCGAGGAAGATCGCCCGTTTCGGCGCCGGATTCATTTCACCGACTCCCACTTCGTGGAAAAAGCCTTTAATTTTGGGTGCGATACGAGCAGATGCCAGACCACGGCCTGAAACGCCTCGGCGTGGGGGGTTGTGTGTTGCGGGTTGACGGTGGGAATGATCACGCAGGCATCGGCCGCCGTGGCCGTAAAGCCACCGTCCCGGCCGACGATGCCGACGATCTTCGCGCCGATGTGTTTGGCGTACTGAAGCGCGGCAACGAGGTTCGGACTGACATTCTTTTCGAGATTGCCTCCGCCCACCGACAGCACCAGGAGGATATCTGCGCTGCGCAGTCGGCTGACGCGGAGCCAGGCCTCGAAGACGGTCGCCCAGCCTTCATCGTTCGTTCGGGCAGTCAACTCCGATACGTTGTCGGTTGGGGCATACGCTTCCAACCCAACGATTTTGCGAAAATCGTTAACGGCATGCGAGGCATTTCCAGCGCTGCCGCCGACCCCGAGGATGAATAGCCGTCCGCCATCGGCGCGCGCTTGGGCGAGCAGATCGGCCATGCGTTCCACGGCGGTGGCATCGATTTTTTGAAGTATCTCCGTGGCCTCGGCGAAGTAGTCTTGCGAAAAGCTTGTCATGAGATGGCTACTATCCCTTCTGGTTCGTTGTCAGGAATCGTCGAAACTCTTCCAGTCCGGCCATGGAGCCGACTTCGTAGAAACGCTCCGGCACCTCGTACGCTGCAAGTTGTCCGGCAGCGAGCAAGCCCGCATACAAGTCAGCAAGGTCAAAATGCGCGCCGTCGGGAACCTGCTCGAAGGCTTCGGCTCTCAGCAGGCCGAGGCCGTAGTCAATATGGCGCATCGCCGGTGTGCGGTTCTTTTTGTCGTAGGCGATAATGGCTCCGTCCGCGTACTCGACGTTGCTGGTGTCATACTGGCCGTCATTGCAATACACGGTCATGAGTCCGCTTCGACCCGACTGAATAAACGCATTCTGAATTGCCCGATAATCGCACGGCAGGTAGGAGTCACCGTAGACGACGTGAAAGCGCGGACCAAGCAGCGGCAGGGCCTTGCGCAAGGCCCCCGCGGTTCCGAGCAACTTTGGCCCGTCGAAGCAGTACGATGCCTGCAGCCCAAACTGTGCACCGTCGCCAACGTAATCGCGGATCATCTCGCCCAGATGCCCTGCACAGATCACGACTTGCCCCATTCCTGCGGCGGCCAACAGCTTGAGCTGATGGGCAATGAACGGCGAGCCATTCACATCGAGCATCGCCTTTGGAATGGTCTCGGTCAGCGGACGCAGCCGTGTGGCCAGGCCGCCGGCGAGGATGGCAACGGGAAGCAGAGGCTGGCTCATGATTCGCTCACCAGCTTAGTTCCCTGGAAATCGAAGCGAAAACGGACCTCCTCAAGCTTGGCCTCGCGCATCGCATGCCGCAGGGGAGCCTTGTTCTCAGTGTAAAATAGCAGGAAGCCGCCGCCGCCGGCGCCGATCAATTTGCCCCCCAGCGCCCCCTGCTTGCGGGCTAGTTCGTAAAGATCGTTGATCTTGTCGTTGCTCATATTGGGCGACCGCTGCTTCTTGTATTCCCAATGCTCGTTCATGAGCTCGGCAAACTGCCGCAGATCTCCGCTCTCAAGCGCCGTTTGCGTCGAGCGGCCGATTTCCTTGATGAAATGCAGGTTGTTGATCATCTCGCGATCGTTGGATCGGCTGCGCGAGTCCTGGTCCTTGAGAATGCTCGAAGCCGACCGCGTGTAGCCGGTGAAGAACATCAGCAAGTTGTCTTCGAGGTTGTAGAGTGTTTCATCGCTGATCGCCAACGGTCGGACCTCCACTTGGCCATTATTGAGAAAGCGAAACGAGGAGACGCCGCCAAATGCCGCAATGTACTGGTCCTGCTTGCCGATTGGTTCCTTGAGGACGTCGATCTCGATATGGCACGCCTGCTCGGCAAGCTCCGCCGGATGAATCGAGTTTTTTCGCAGCAGATGGAGTCCCTTGAGCAGCGCGGTCGTGAAGCTTCCCGAGGAGCCCAGCCCGGTTCCGCCGGGGATGTCTGCCATGCTGGTAATTTCGCGATAAGGCCACTCCATGCCGACGAGGCGGATGGCCTCGCGGATCAGCGGATGCTGGATCTCGTCAACGGTGGCCGTCTCCTCAAGCTTGGAGTACTTCAGCAAATAGCTGTCGAGGAAGCGGCGGTGGATCGTGATGTAGACATACTTGTCGATCGCCGCGGCAATAACGAAGCCGCTATGCTCCCGGTAATAGGAGGCGAGGTCCGTGCCGCCGCCTCCCAGGGAAATCCGCAAGGGACTGCGCGTGATGATCATTCCCGATCCTCCTGAAGCCGCCAATAGTCAAGGATGTCGCCAAGTGATTCCGCGATCGGCCGCCGTGGCGACCACCCCAAGCCCGCGAGCTTGGATGGGTTGCCGATCTTGACCATCTCATCGATGGGGCGGATGCGGCTCGCGTCCACCCATTCTTTAATCTCGGCTTTGGCCAGTCCTCGGTAGATCGACAACACTTCGCGGAGACTGTAGCCCGTCCCCGAGCATATATTATAAACCTCGCCGGGCTGGCCGCGCTGCGACAGCAGCCAAAAGGCCGCCGCGCCGTCGCCCACGTCGAGAAGGTCCCGAACGACGTCCAAATTTCCCACCGGCAGATCGCTCCGCCGCCCGCGTTCGATCGCGATGATCCCGCGGGCAAAGTCGGAGGAAAAATCCCCATTTTTTCGCGGGCCGATCAGGTAGAATGGCCGGCAACGCACGATCCGCAGGCCGTATCGCTGGTGATAGAGCCGCGCAACGTGGTCTTGCGCCAGCTTGCTGGCGGCGTAGGGACTGGAGGGGAGAAGTTCGCCATCCTCCGCGATTGGAAGCTCATCGCAACGGGGCGCATATTCGGAACTGGAGCATGCCACGACAATCGACGGGTTCATCTTCCTCGCCCGGATTTCCTCGAATACGCCGATCGTCCCCTGCACGTTGATGTCGAACGTCTTGGCCGGCTGCTCCCAGGAGACGCCAGGCAGGCTCTGAGCCGCCAGGTGAAAAACGACTTCCGGACGCACGGCATCCAGCGCTCGCCCGACATCGCTCCGCTCCAACACGCTCCCTTGCAGAAAGTTGAAATCGGAACGGATGCCGGCAAGCGCTTGACCGCGCGAAGTGCTGAAGACCGTGACCTCGTGGCCCTCCTTCGCCAGAAATTCCACGAGATGACTGGCGATGAAGCCGCCGCCGATGATGAGGCATTTCATATCGCTTACTCGTCAACCGGTGATCTTGGCGAACTTCCCGCTTCTCTCGGATTCGTAGGCCGCCAGGCCGATGCGCATGGCGGCCAAGCCATCGAGGCCGCTGCCGATAGGCTCTCGGCCTTCGGCAATCGCTTGGCTGAACTCCTTCCATTCCTCGCGCCAGGAGATGTCGCCGCCCCGGAACTCAGTGACGAGATCCTCGAATGGCCCGCTGAAATCGCGCCGGCCAGCGATCAGCTTCTCGGTTCCGTAACTGGTGCCGAGTCCTTCGACTTGCAGGTATCCCTCTTCGCCAAAAACTTCGAACGAGAACAAGTTCTTCCATTGGGTTAGGCTGGTGTGCAGGTTTGCGATCGCTCCGGCGGATGTTCGGAACATCGCCATGCCATTGTCGTCGAGCGTCTGATTCTTGAAGTATTCGACGCCGGTCATGCAGGCCACTTCGACAATCTCTCCGAGAAACCAGCGAAAGAGGTCGATGGCATGCGTTCCCTGCTCGATCAATTGCCCTCCGGCGGCCTGTTCGGGGTCTGCCCGCCATTCCTGCTCGTAGCTCGGCCGGCCGCAGATGCCGTAGCGGCATCGGCCGAACAGGGGCTTCCCGATTTTCCCGTCATCCAGCCGCCGTTTCGCCTCCCAAACAGCGGGATGATGACGATGATTGAATCCGCATTTCAAGGTCACGCCGGCTTCGCGCGCAGCGGCGACCATTTGCTCGGCCTCGGCCACGGTTCGAGTCAGCGGCTTTTCGCAAAGCACATGCTTGCCCGCCTTCATCGCCGCAATGCTGATCTCCGCATGCACGGAAGGCGGTGTGCAGACCACCACTGCGTCGACGTCTGGCCGAGCTACCGCGGACCGCCAATCGTCGGACGCCTCGCAGCCAACTTGGCGAGCGATCTCTTCGGCATGCTCGCGATGCAGGCTGGCGATCACCGCCAGCTTGTCAGTCTTGCTGTCCTTGATGACCGGCGCGCGCCGCCGGCATTGGAGTCCCGCACCGATGATGGCAACCCGCATGTTCCTGTCCTTTTTTGCGGCCGTTTCACATTCTCGTTGAGCAACTAGACCGTCCGGCCCCGGCCGATGCCTAGATATCTGAAGCCGATCTTGGTGAGCCGCTCCGCATCGAGCATGTTGGCCGTGTCGATGATCAAGTTGCCCGACATCGCCTTTCGTAGGCGCTCGTAATCGAGCGATTTGTATTCCGGCCAGGGCGTGATCAAGATCAACACTTCCGCGCCGGCAACCGCCGCGTAAGGATCCTCGCAGAATCGCATTTCGTCATGCTCGGCGAGCTCCGCCCGATCGGCCTTGGGGTCGCTTGTGCTGACCTGCATGCCCTCGCGAACCATTTCCGCGATGATCTCCAATGAAGCTGAGCGCCGCAGCGTGCTGGTGTCTGGCTTGTACGTGAGGCCGAGAACGGTTCCTTGTACGCCGCGAAGATCGCCAATCGCCTTCTTCAGCATGCGCATCACGATCTTGTTGTGGTGAAGATTTGCATTCCACGCGCCATCGAGAAAGGGCGTTTCAAGGTCTGCCCGGTCGCCGAGAGAGCGAAGCGTCTGCACGTCGCGGGCCAGCGTGCCGCCCGCGAATCCCAAACCTGGAAGCAGCATGGCCTTCGGGCCGATGCGCGGTTCGAGACGGAGGATTTGGGCGATTCTCTGCCCGTCGGCGCCCACTTCGTCGCAGAGGGTGCCCAGCTCGTTCGCGAAGCAGATCGACGTTGCCAGGAAAGCGTTCAAGGCATGCTTCGACATTTCCGCAGTGCGCAGTCCGACGCGTTCCCACTTCGGGCTCAGCAGCCCTAGAAGTCCTTCGAGACGGTCCAGCGTGGCCGGATCGTCGGAGCCGACCACCGGCAGTGCCGGATGGAGGAAGCGATCGATCGCCTGGCCGAGACGGAGATTCTCCGGGCTATACGCGATGCCAAAACGAAGCGACGGGTTGTGTTGGAGGATGATTTCCGCAATGCGGTCACACGTGCCGACGGGGACTTGCGCGGTAACGTAGAGCACCACGTCATTCGCGAGGTTTGGAGCTATCTCCGCCGCCGTCGCCATGACTTCCGAAAGGTTGCTTTCATCCCGGTCGTTCACCGGAGTGTCGAAAGCGATATGAACAAACGGGCGTCCGCGCACCGATCCGGCCAAATCCGAACTGAAGGCGAGCCGGCCGGACTGCAAGCCCTTTCGGATCAAGTCGTCCAGACCAGGCTCGAAGAGCGGGGCTTTTCCCTGCCGCAATTGTTCGACCTTCTTCGCGTCGTGATCGGCGGCGACTACCGCGCAGCCCAGGTCGGCGAAGCCGGCTGCCGCGACGATGCCTTGATGCCAAAGGCCGATGACACAGACGTCCATGAGAGACTCACCCATTTCCCAACATTCGTCGCACCGCGATCCGCACCGCGCTATCCGATGACAATTTTGCCTTCCAGCCAAGCCCGTACATCTTGTCCACGACGATATGCACCCGCGGCTGGTCGCCCGGCCAGGCCCGCGCTGTGCCTTCGATAACAATCCGGGCGTCGGGCAGTCCCATTTCCTCCTTGACGATCTGGGCAAGGTCAACAACGCGGGTCACGGTATCGGTGCCCAGATTGAAAACGTCGCACGGCGTTTCGTCGGTCATGGGCGCATTGCGGAAGGCGAATCCCATGCCGTCGATGCATTCCTCGACGAGAAAGTAGTTCTTCTCCTGCCTGCCATCGCCGCGAATTAGCAGTTCCAAGGGGTTCTCGCGGAGCTTGCGAATGAAATCGAAGATCACACCGTGCGTCATCCGCGCGCCGATCACATTGCCGAATCGGAAGACCCAGCCGCGGAGGCCGAACAGGCTGCAGAACGCGGAAACGAAGGCCTCGCTGCCGATCTTTCCGGCCGCATAGGTCGAGACCGGGAGCAGCGGTCCGCCGGCTTCGGAAGTCCCAACTTCGCGGCAAAGTTCGCCGTACACCGCGCCTGTAGAGGAGAAGATGATCGGCCGAATGCCGTTATGCCGCATCGCCTCCACAACGTTGAACGTACCCTCCACGCAATCGCGGAGATCGCGGCGGGGATCGTCGGCGCCGCCGATGATATCGGTATTCGCCGCGAGATGCCAGACGAGGTCGTGGCCTTTCATTTCGGCGAGCAAGCGGTCCTGGTCAAGGATATCCGCCTCGACGAAGCGCACGTTCGCCGCGTCCCGATGATGTTCAATGAATTCGGGTCGTCCGTTCGACAGGTTGTCGTAGATCGTGACGGAGTAACCCTGGGCGGCGAGGGTGTCGGCCACGTGGCTGCCGATGAAGCCGGCGCCGCCCGTGAGAAAGACCCGTGAAATCTGGTTGCCAAGCAAGCTCGCGCTCATATCACGCTTCGGGTTGGATGTTGCCCGCCTTCAGATCCCGCAGCATCGACTCGACCGCCGCCGACACGGCCTGGCGGGAATTGCGCACGCTTGACCAGCCGCGACTGCGGATCTTGGCGGTATCCAGCTTATAAATGGGCACATCGGCCTTCCATCCCCGCGAGCCGCCCGTGAATTCGTACTGCACATTCGTTAGCCCCGACTGCTCGACGGCGATGTCCGCGATATCGCGAACCGTCAGGCTGTCGGTCGTGCCGACGTTGAACACATCGTAACCCGATGTATGGCTCTGCTCCATCAATTGAAATGCCATGAGCACGTCGTCGATATGCACATATGGCTTCGTCTGTCCGCCGTCGCCGTAGATTTTCAGCCGAGTCGGATCCTTCGCCAGGCGCCGCAGAAAATCGTAGGCCACGCCGTGTGTTTGGCATGGCCCCACGACATTCGCAAAGCGGAACACCGTGCCGCAGATCTCGAACATGTGGCAGTAGGCGCTGATCAGCGACTCGCTCGCCAATTTGCACGCGCCGTAGGTCGAAATCGGAATCATCCGCGGATACTCTTCGGCCACGGGAACGGGCGGCACCTCGCCATACACGCCGCTTCCGGACGTGAAGAGAATCCGCTTAACACCCGTCAGCCGCATCGCCTCCAGCACATTGTGGGTCAGCAGGGTGCCGTTGATGAAATCGATGCTGGGTTCGGTAGCCGCCTTGGCGATGTCCGAATTAGAGGCAAAGTGATAAACGATGTCGTGGCCGACCATCGCCTTTTCGAGCGCGGCCTCCTCACGGGCATCTCCTTCGACGATCGCCAGTCGCGGATCGCTGATGCGATCGAAATAAGCCCAGCGCCGGCCGGTGCTGAAATTGTCGAACACCGTAACGGATGCAGGGGTTGTATCGAGCAGATGGTTAACGAGGTGCGCCCCGATGAAACCGGCCCCTCCCGTAATGAAGTACTTGGATGCCGACTTCATGTCCACAATCGTTTCCGAGCAGGGAGGAGATTCTTGGCGCGGGCGGCTTAAAGCGAAAGCATCGCCGAGTTTGGCGGTAATATTTCACTATACCATAATTATCGGCGGGGCATAGCCTCGCCGAAGGGAATGAAGGGCGATCATGCGGCGCTCGCTGAGCCTTCGTTGCACCCCCACTGAGGTGTGCTAGACTTGAACTCTGCAAAGCCCAAGGCAGCCAATTTTACCAAGGTGTCCGCTGGGTCTTGACGAAATTTCGCAATAGGGCGGCCGCAAATTTCGCGAAGGCCGCGAGGATGAACCAGGCGATGTCCAACCACGAAACGTCTTCCCAACTCGAAGCAAGCGGCGATCGGTCCGAAGTGCTTGTATCGATTGTAGTACCTTCGCTGAACGAGGAACAGACGATCGCGGAGTTCGTCGATTGGTGCCAGGAAGGCCTCAAACAGGCCAACGTCCCTGGCGAAGTCTTGATCGTCGATAGTTCTACGGACCGCACCGCTGAAATTCTTTCCAGCACATTGGGATCCTAAGCTTAGAATTCCACGTGGACAAGTTGTCGCG
>JADMIO012997891.1_pt1 | contig 135756 bp, 111 predicted proteins | sample 8958161 | NCBI WGS metagenome assembly JADMIO01 (sample SAMN16585339, study PRJNA669376) | soil metagenome | isolation source: Crop rotation soil | place: USA: Cullars Rotation, Alabama | collected 2011 | reverse complement strand
CGCGGAGGCCTTCGGCGCTCTCCTCCAGCTCCAACGACAGATCGAGCTTCGCCGTGCCGCTCTCCAGCGGCACCACCTCGACGGCGAGCCCAGGCAGCTCAAGGGCCTCCCGCCGCGCGTTCTGGAGCACGAACAGCACCTGGAAGAGCGGCGTGCGGCCCAGGTCGCGCTCCGGCTGCAGCTCCTCGACCAGGCGCTCGAACGGCAAGTCCTGGTGCGCATACCCGGACAGCGTCGCCTCCCGCACCTGTGCCAGCAAATCGAGGAAGCGCGGCGCCGCCGCCAGGTCCGCGCGCAGCACCAGAGTGTTGACGAAGAAGCCGATCAGCTCCTCCGTCTCCCGCCGGGGGCGCCCGGCGATCGGCGCGCCCACCGAAACGTCGCTCTGCCCCGACCAGCGGCCGAGCAAGACATCGAGCGCAGCGAGGACGGTCATGAACAGCGTCGCCCCTGAGCGGCGGGAGAGCTCCCGAGCTCCCGCCGCCAGCTCCGGCGGCAGCGCGAACGGCAGGCGCGCCCCGTGCCGCGTCGTGCGCACCACCGGCCGCGGACGGTCCACCGGCAGCTCCAGCGCCGCCGGCGCACCCGCCAGCCGCCGCTTCCAGAAGTCGAGGCTGACGCGCAGCGCCTCCCCGGTCAGGTTCCGCCGCTGCCAGCCGGCGAAGTCCGCATATTGGATCTCCAGCTCCGGAAGAGCGACCGGACGGCGCCGGGAGAGAGCGGCGTAGGCGGCTCCCAGCTCCCGCACCAGCACGCCCAGCGACCAGCCGTCGGCGACGATGTGGTGCAGGGTCAGGAGGAGCAGGCTCTCCGCCGCCTCCTCCTCCCCCCGGAGCGCCACCAGGGCGCCGCGCAGCAGGGGCCCGCGCGCCAGATCGAACGGCCGCCTCGCCTCGCGCGCCGCCAGGGCCGCGGCCTCCGCCTGCGGCCGCCCAGCGGACAACGCGCGCAGATCGATCAGAGGCAGGGGGAAGGGCGCGGGCTCCGCGATCACCTGCGCCGGCTCTCCCGCCGCGCCCGCCTCTGCGCCCGCAGCCGGGACAAACGTGGTGCGCAGGATCTCGTGGCGGCGGGTGATCTCGCTGAGCGCCGCCGCGAGCGCCGCCCGGTCGAGCCGCCCGGTGAGGCGGACCGCCGCGGGCATGTTGTAGGTCGGATCGCCGGGCTCCATCTGGTCTAGGAACCAGAGGCGCTGCTGGCCGAAGGAGAGCGGCAGAGGTCCCTCCCGCGCCAGGCGCTCGATCGCGGGCAGGCGCGGACCCGGCTCCGACACGGCCAGCTTCGCGGCCAGGCCGGCCACCGTCGGCGCCTCGAACACGGCGCGCACCGGCAGAGCGATCCTGAATGCGACCTCGATCCGCGAGACGAGCTGCGTCGCCAGCAGAGAATGCCCGCCGAGATCGAAAAAACTCTCCCCGATGCCCACCTCCGCCATCCCGAGGACCTCGGTGAAGAGACCTGCCAGCAGCTCCTCGGCCGGTGTCCGCGGCCGCTCGCCGCCGCCGCTCCTCCGTTCCGGCAGCGGCCCCGAACACGCCAGGGCCTTGCGGTCCACCTTGCCGCTCGGGTTGAGCGGCAGGGAATTCAGGGTCACGAAGTGGGCTGGGACCATGAAAGAGGGGAGCCGCTCCAGGAGGTGGTCGCGCAGCGCGCTCGCTTCGAGGGCGGCGCCGGCCAACAGCACCGAGTAGGCCACCAGTCCCGCACCCCCCACGAGGTCCTCGCGGACCACGACCGTGGCCTCGCGGATCGCGGGGTGGATCGTGAGCGCCGCCTCGATCTCCTGGAGCTCGATGCGGAAGCCGCGCACCTTGACTTGGTGGTCCAGGCGGCCCAGGTACTCGACGGCGCCGTCCGTGCGCCGGCGCGCCAGATCGCCCGTCCGATAGAGCCGCCGCCCCGGCTCCTCCGCCCAGGGGTCGGGCACGAAGCGCTCGGCCGTCAGCTCCGGCCGGCCCGCGTAGCCGCGCGCGAGGCTCACGCCGCCGATCAGAAGCTCCCCGGCCACACCGGCGGGCACCGGCTCGGAGCCGCCGTCCACCAAGTGGATCGCCGTGTTGGCGATCGGCCGGCCGATCGGCACCACCGGGCGGGCCGCGCCCGGCTCACAGGTCCACCAGGTCACGTCCACCGCCGCCTCGGTCGGGCCATAGAGGTTGCAGAGAGGCGCCGTCAGGCGCCGGAAGAAGCGTTCCTGGAGATCATACGGCAGCGCCTCGCCGCTCGCGATCACACGCCGCAACCGCGCACACCTCTCCACCCCCGGCGCGGCGAGGAACTCTTGCAGCATCGGCGGCACGAAGTGCACAGTCGTCACCCCTTCCGCGGCGATCAAATCCACCAGATAGGCCGGGTCCTGGTGGCCGCCCGGGCGCGCCAGCACCAGGCGCGCACCGGTCAGGAGAGGCCAGAAGAGCTCCCAGACAGAAACGTCGAAGCTCAAGGGCGTCTTCTGCAACACCCGATCGTCGGGTCCGAGGCCGAATGCCTCTTGCATCCAGAGCAGGCGATTCACGATGGCCCGGTGGCTGTTCATCGCCCCCTTCGGACGGCCTGTCGAGCCCGAGGTATAGATGATGTAGGCGAGGCTCTCCGACTCCACGTTCTCCCAGAAGGGGGAAAATCCCGCCGCGCCGGGCTCCTCCCCCAGCGCGACCTGCCGGGGCCCCGGCGGCAGGCCACCGGCCAGGTGCCGCTGCACCAAGACTACCGGTGCCCGCGAGTCCTCCAGCATGTAGGCCAGGCGTTCGGCGGGATACGAGGGATCGAGCGGCACGTATGCCGCCCCGGCGGCGAGGATGCCCACCAGCCCCACCACCAGCTCCAGCGAGCGCTCGGCGCAGATCCCCACCGGCACGTCCGGGCCGGCGCCGAGGGCGCGCAGGCGGCCCGCCAGCCGGCCCGCCAGCGCCGCAAGCTCCCTGTAGGTCAGTACCTCGCCCGCGCACCAGACAGCGATCGCCTCGGGCGTCCGCTCGACCTGCGCCGCGATCGCCTCCTGGAGGCAGGTCAGTTCCGGGTAGGCCCGCGCCGTGGCGTTCCATTCGAGGAGCTGCTGGCGCTCCCCCGCGCTCAGCAGCGGCAGCTCCGACAGCGGCGCCGAGGGCGACGACGACGCGTCCCGCAGCAGGCACTCCAGGTGGCCGGCCAGGCGCGCCACCGTGCTCGCGTCGAACAGGTCCCGGTTGTATTCCGCGATGCCGCGGAGGCCTTCGGCGCTCTCCTCCAGCTCCAACGACAGATCGAGCTTCGCCGTGCCGCTCTCCAGCGGCACCACCTCGACGGCGAGCCCAGGCAGCTCAAGGGCCTCCCGCCGCGCGTTCTGGAGCACGAACAGCACCTGGAAGAGCGGCGTGCGGCCCAGGTCGCGCTCCGGCTGCAGCTCCTCGACCAAACGCTCGAACGGCAAGTCCTGGTGCGCATACGCGGACAGCGTCGTCTCCCGCACCTGCCCCAGCAGATCGAGGAAGCGCGGCGCCGCCGCCAGGTCCGCGCGCAGCACCAGAGTGTTGACGAAGAAGCCGATCAGCTCCTCCGTCTCCCGCCGGGGGCGCCCGGCGATTGGCGCGCCCACCGAAACGTCGCTCTGCCCCGACCACCGGCCGAGCAGGACATCGAGCGCAGCGAGGACGGTCATGAACAGCGTCGCCCCTGAGCGGCGGGAGAGCTCCCGAGCTCCCGCCGCCAGCTCCGGCGGCAGCGCGAACGGCAGGCGCGCCCCGTGCCGCGTCGTGCGCACCACCGGCCGCGGACGGTCCACCGGCAGCTCCAGCGCCGCCGGCGCACCCGCCAGCCGCCGCTTCCAGAAGTCGAGGCTGACGCGCAGCGCCTCCCCGGTCAGGTTCCGCCGCTGCCAGCCGGCGAAGTCCGCATATTGGATCTCCAGCTCCGGAAGAGCGACCGGACGGCGCCGGGAGAGAGCGGCGTAGGCGGCTCCCAGCTCCCGCACCAGCACGCCCAGCGACCAGCCGTCGGCGACGATGTGGTGCAGGGTCAGGAGGAGCAGGCTCTCCGCCGCCTCCTCCTCCCCCCGGAGCGCCACCAGGGCGCCGCGCAGCAGGGGCCCGCGCGCCAGATCGAACGGCCGCCTCGCCTCGCGCGCCGCCAGGGCCGCGGCCTCCGCCTGCGGCCGCCCAGCGGACAACGCGCGCAGATCGATCAGAGGCAGGGGGAAGGGCGCGGGCTCCGCGATCACCTGCGCCGGCTCTCCCGCCGCGCCCGCCTCTGCGCCCGCAGCCGGGACAAACGTGGTGCGCAGGATCTCGTGGCGGCGGGTGATCTCGCTGAGCGCCGCCGCGAGCGCCGCCCGGTCGAGCCGCCCGGTGAGGCGGACCGCCGCGGGCATGTTGTAGGTCGGATCGCCGGGCTCCATCCGGTCCAGGAACCAGAGGCGCCGCTGGGCGAAGGAGAGCGGCAGAGGCCCCTCCCGCGCCAAGCGCTCGATCGCGGGCAGGCGCGGCTCCGGCCCGGACCCGACCAGCTTCGCGGCCAGGCCGGCCACCGTCGGCGCCTCGAACACGGCGCGCACCGGCAGAGCGATCCCGAATGCGGCCTCGATCCGCGAGACGAGCTGCATCGCAAGCAGAGAATGCCCGCCGAGATCGAAAAAACTCTCTCCGATGCCCACCTCCGCAACCCCGAGCAGATCGTTCCAGATCCCTGCCAGCATCTCTTCGACGGGCGTCCGCGGCGGCGCGCTCTCCGCCTCCGCCCACCGGGCCGCCGACGCCGGCAGGGCGCGGCGGTCCACCTTGCCGTTGGGCGTGCGGGGCAGCGCCGCCAGCACCACCCAGGCCGACGGGAGCATGGGCTCCGGCAGGCTCCGCGCCAACCGGGAGCGCAGCTCGACCGGCGCCGGCGCCGTCTCTCCGGCAGGAACCACGTACGCCGCGAGGCTCTGGCCGCCGCCAGCGTCCTCCCGCGCCACCACGACCGCGTCGGCGAGCTCGGGTTGGCGCAGGAGAGCCGCCTCGATCTCCCCCAGCTCGATGCGGAAGCCGCGGATCTTGACCTGATGGTCCAGGCGGCCGAGGAGCTCCAGATCGCCTCCCGGCGACCAGCGTGCCAGATCGCCTGTGCGGTAGAGGCGCGCGCCCGCCCCGGCCGCGAAGGGATCAGGACAGAACCGCTCCGCCGTGAGGTCCGGCCGCCCCTGATACCCCCGGGCGAGAGCAGCGCCCCCCAGCCACAGCTCGCCGGTGACCCCGACCGGCACCGGCTGCTGCCGCGCATCGAGCACCCAGGCGCGGCCGTTGGACAACGGCCGGCCGATCGACGGCTCGCGGGCGGAGTGCCGCTCGACCCGCGTGCCCGTCGAGTAGGTCGTGTCTTCCGAGGGGCCGTAGAGGTTCCACACGTCCGCGATCCCGGGCAGGGCGTAGAGCCGCGCGGCCAGGTCGCGCCGCAGCGGCTCGCCGGCGAGATTGACGGTCCGCACGCCGGCCGGCACACGGCCGGCCCGCACCAGCTCGGCCATCGCCGAGGGCACTGTGTTGAGCAGGCGGACCTCGGCGGCCGCCGGCAGCTCCGGCAAGGCCAGGACATTCTCGGCCAGGATCGCCGTTCCGCCCCAGGAGAGCGGCGCGAACAGCTCGAAGACCGAGAGATCGAAGCAGATCGAGGTCGAAGCCAGCACCCCGGCGAGATCCGCGGCGGCGAAGGTCTCCCGGGCCCAGAACATTCGCTCCACGGCCGCGCTGTGCTCGATGGCGACCCCCTTGGGCCGGCCTGTCGAGCCCGAGGTGTAGATCAGGTAGGCCAGGTTTCCCGGCACCACGAGGGGTGGGAGGCCTCCCGCCGGCTCGCCAGCGATCGCCTCGCGCTCCTCGTCCAGCGACAGTGTGCGGATGCCGGGGAGCGGCACCAGGTCGCGCAGGCGTTTCCGGGTGAGCAGGACCGAGATCCCGGCATCCTCCGCGAGGAAGGCGAGCCGCTCCGCGGGGTAGGCCGGATCGAGCGGCACGTAGGCGCCGCCGGCCGTGAGGACCCCGAGAAGCGCCGCGACCATGTCCGTGGACCGCTCGAGGAGCATGCCGACGCGCACCTCCGGCCCCACCTCGAGACGGCGGAGGAAATGGGCCAGCCCGTTCGCCCGCCGGCTCAGCTCGGCGTAGGTCGAGCGCTCCGTCCCCGCGACGAGGGCCGTGGCCTCGGGCGTCCGCGCCGCCTGCGCCGCGAAGAGCTGGTGCAGGCAGACTCCGGCCGGCCGGCCGGCCGCGGGGCCCGCCCCTGTCGCCAGGATCTCTGCGTGCTCGGCGGCGGTGAGCAGCGGGATCTCCGCGGCGCGCCGCTCCGGCGCGGCGACCGCTGCCGCGAGCACCGTCGCGAAATGCCCCAGCATGCGCCCGGCGGTGGCGGCGTCGAAGAGGTCCGGGTTGTAGAGCAGGGAGACGGCGAGAGCCCCCTGGACCTCGCCCAGGCGCAGGGAGAGGTCGCACTGCGAGGCCCGCTCGCGCCAGGGCCTGGACTCCAGGGCATGGGCGCCGAAAGCGAGGCTTCCCCCGTCCTCGCCGAGGGCGAAGGCCGTGATCGCCCGGTCCTCCGCCCGCCGCGCCTTCTGCAACAGGAACATCACCTGGAAGAGCGGCGAACGGCTGAGGTCGCGCTCGGGCTGCAGCCGCTCGACGAGGAGGGCGAAGGGATAGTCCTGGTGCTCGAAGGCCGCGAGCGCCGTCTCCCGCGTCCGGCCCAGCAGTTCGGCGAAGCTCGGCTCCCCCGAGAGGTCGGCGCGCAGCACCACGGGGTTGACGAAATAGCCTGCCGTGCCGGCGAGCTCGGCGCGCCGGCGCCCGGAGGTCGGCGTCCCCACCGCCAGGTCCACCTCGCCGGTCGTGCGGTGGAGCAGCACCTCGAAGGCGGCGAGGAGCGCCATGAAGAGCGTGGCTCCGTGGGCGCGGGCGAGCTGGCCTGCCTGCCGCGACAGCTCCGGGCCGAGCCGCAGCGCAACGGTGTCGCCGGTGGAGGTCTGGAGCGGCGGGCGCGGCCGGTCGGCCGGCAGGTCGAGCGCCGGCGGCGGGGGGGAAAGTCGATCGCGCCAGTGCACCCACAGCCGCTCACCGTCCGGCCCGGCGATCCTCTCGCGCTCGGCGAGCACGTGCTCGAAGTAGGAGGCGCCGGCAGGTCCCAGGTCCGCCGGCGGGCCGCCGGCCGCCGCGCCGTAGAGCGCCGCGAGCTCGCGGGTGAGAAGGGCGAGGGTCCAAAAGTCGCAGACCAGATGGTGCGCCGCGAGCAGGATCAGGTGCTCCTCCGCCGACCGGCGGAGCACGGCCAGCCGCAACAGCGGTCCCGCCTCCAAGTCGAAGGGGCGGTACGCCTCGCGCACCAGCCAGCCCTTGACGTCCTCCGCGCTCCACCCCGCGGCGTCGTCGGCCACGAAGCCGGGCTCCAGGACATCGGCCACGCGCTGCCACGGCTCCCCCTCCACATCGCGGAAGGTCGTCCGCAGGGCGTCGTGGCGGGCCGCGAGAGCGTAGAGCGCTCCATACAGCGCTGCCGTGTCGAGCGCCGGCGTTCCGCCCAGTGCGGTGACGTGATAGGCGCGGCTCTCCGGTGCAAGCCGTTGCAGGAACCAGAGCGCCCGCTGCCCGTGGGAGAGCGGAAAATCCGCCGGCGGGCCGTCGCTTTCCGCCTTGCGGTCAAAGCAGACCCCGCCCGCAGTGCCGGCCGAGCGCAGCCGGCTCTTGTTGATCTTGTTCGTCGCGGTCCGCGGCAGCTCGGTGCAGATCTCGAAGTAGCGCGGGATCTCGAACTCCGCCAGCCAGGGGCGGCACCACGCCACCAGCTCCTCCGGCGCGAGGCGGACTCCCGGACGGCAGATCAGGAAGGCCTTCATCTCCTCGCCTCCCACCTCGTCCGGCACGCCCACGACCGCTGAAGCGTTCACCGCCGGATGGCGGTCGAGCACCTTCTCGATCGAGCCCGGATAGATGTTCTCCCCTCGCCGTCGGATGAGGTCCTTCCGGCGGCTGGCGAAGTAGAAGTAATCGTCCTCGTCCCGGTAGCCCAGATCGCCGGTTTGGAACCAATCCCCGTCGGCGACTGCCAGGCTCAGCTCCTCCGGCCCCACATACCCGGTCGTCATCACCGGGTTGCGCCGCACCTGGATCTCGCCGGTCTGCCCGGGCGGCAGCGCGGCTCCCTGATCGTCCGCGATCCGCACCTCGCAGTAGGGTACGGGGCGGCCGATCGAGCCGGGCCGCCGCGCGCGCAACTCGTTGCGCAGCACGGTATTGGTCTCCGTGAGACCGTATCCCTCGATCACCGGCACATTGAAGCGGCGCTCGAACTCCTCGGCCACGTCCACTCGCGCGCCACCGCCGTAGACCGCGCGCAATGGATGGCGACGGTCGTCCAGGCCCTCCGCCTGGCGGCAGATCAGCGCCAGCATCTCGCCGAGGTGCCGGACCAACGTGACGCCGTGCTCGCGCACTTGCTCCCAGAAGTGATGGGCACTGAAGCGGCTCACCAGCACCAGCGACGCTCCTGCCGCCACGGCGCTCGCCGCGAAGGCCTGCCCGGCCATATGGAATAGGGGCAGACAGCCCAGGAAGCGGTCGTCCGGGGTCACCTCCATCCAAAGCACGAACTCCCGCGCTGGCAGGACATAGCTCATGTGTGTCAGAGCAGCCAATTTCGGTTGGCCGGTAGTTCCAGACGACTGAAGGATGGTCAGGACATCTCCAGGGGAGACCCTGCAAGATGGGATGGGCGGGGCCAGCCGTGGGGGTGCTGCCCATTGCGTGGCCCCTACATCACCGCCTTCTCCGACAGCCACTCGGACGCGCAGATCGAGCCGCACCCTGGAAGCGGAAATGAATGCTGCGTCGCCGATGATGCCCTCGACACTCAAGCCTCGCAGCAAAGACTCCACCTCCGCTACCACCAGCGCTGGGTTGATCGGAACCATGACCGCACCCAGACGCGCCAGCGCGAACCAGAGATAGATTGTCTCAGCACTGTTGGGAAGGGCTACCGCAACTCGGCTGCCATAGTGAATGCCGAGATCCGCCAACAACCAGGAAAGGCCATTGCTACGAGCCAGTGCTTCGCCGTAGCTTACAGCAACTTGTCCGCCTACCAAGAAAGGTCTATTTGGCCAACGGTTTGCAGACTTCTCTAGAAGATCGTAAAAATTCAATCCGGCACCTCATATAGATGAAGAACCCGGGTTGCAGTCCTATACAGGCAAAGATCTTGTGGCACCCGCAGAACACCCATGCAGAGGTTGCCTGCGTAGCTTTAGATGTTAAGCGCTTATATCTTATTTGTACTCTCCCTGCAAGTGTTGTTGCTATGTTGACAGAGTACACGAAGTTCCTGTCCCGAATCCATACGCCAACTCTAATCCGGGTGATCGCCTCAATGCCTTGGGCGGCGAGCACTACGCCGGCCTCGACTTGGTCCGCCGAGCTCGAGCATCTTCCCCTCGATCTGGCTCCTTCGCTCCAGCAGCTCACGGAGCTTCGGCAGCGGCTGATAAAAACCTTCGACGCTCCACCGATCGGCGGCCGATCTGAGGGCTTGCTCAAGATGAAAAATGCACCGCCGGTAGCTCCCTCTGGATGCACTGGTTCCGCTCTACGTAGAGGAGAGCAAGCGCGGTGTGGTAGCTCTGGATCGTTGTCCCTCCCGCCCGAGAAATCAAGCTCCGTCTGTGCGAACTTTTGTCCTCCCGGATCGAGCTCTGGATGGGCTGAATACAAGGACGCAAGCTCGATCTGTAGCTCAAGCGCTGACGAGCTCAGCTCCCCGGGCTGAAGCAGGCGCTTTGCACCAGCCCACACCTCCTCTGCTTTCTGTGCCTCTCCCCGCGTCAGCCGCTCCCGGCCGACGGCTATCGCGATCCACATCAGGGCGCTTCGCCCCTCTCCTCTTGTCGCCCAGAGACTCTCTGCCCCAACACCAGCTTCCGGCTTTTCCAGAAGCTCTATAGATCGTGCACCGCTGGAGAGCCCCAACCTGTGGGTAGGGACTTAAGATCGCTCATCGAGAGACCACCGCTAGGGGCCAGGTGTCCGGCCCACAGAGCTAAAGCTCGTTCGGCAACAGCCGCCAACAGCAGAGGTCGTGGAGAGTCTCGAGATATCGAAGCGCCTGGAAGCGGAAGGCCTTCACGCCGGTGATCTGCGTGCCCAGCCGCTGTTGGAGGTCCTTCCAGCCAACCACGACTGGTGGCCCGTTCTTCCGGATCTGTCGCGAGAGCCAGGTGCACCAGCAGTAGAGGTCGATCCTCTGCCTCCGGAGCTGTTTGCGGATCTGGTGGCACGTGCTGTTGGCGCCGCCGGTGTTGTGGATGTCGAGGAGAGCAGAGAGGTGGGACCAGGAGTTCGCGAGGTGGATCTCCGGTGTCTCTCCACGAACGGCTTCGGTCCAGAGATGGGCGACGAGGAGCCGCGCATAGCCCGGATTTCTCACAGGCGGGTTGAAGGGGCGGTCCGCCGCCCCCCTTCACGCAGCTTTTTGGGCGCGGCGGCGATCCGCGGGCCGATAGATTGGCAACCGTGCCTACAGCATGGCGTCAACAGAGCGTAAGACATGGACGATCCAGTTGCGAAAGACAAGTCGTCCACCGCAGAGACACCTCTTCCCAGCAGGAGGGCAACAAAGCAGCTTCTCGGCGAAACTCAGGCCGCCGCTTGAGGGAATGCCCGTAATTGACCGACGTCGGCAAAAAGACACATCTGCTGCTCTTTGATGCGGTTCTCCATCTCGCCGCGGGCACAGTAGAAGTCCTCGTACAACGACTGGGCAGCCCACGCTTCGCTGGAGAGAGAGGTGACGAGGAAACGCGGGTTGGCGCCCATCGCCAAGTGCTCAGCTTTGCCGATGACGCGCCGCTGGCGGGACCAGCTTTTCAGGGTGCGATAGACAAGATCCTTGAACACCCGCGCGGGCCTTCTCGACTCTTCATACAGCGCCTCGGCCTGGGCAAGCTCTTCCTTCAGCCCTTCTTGCAGCCGCGCGTTGCGCGCCAAGCCGAAGACAAAATCCACCTTGTGGGACTCGCACCAAGCCATCAGCTCTTCGCGGGCAAACCCTGAATCAGCTCGCAAGATGATCGGCACCTCTGGCCAACTCTGGCGAATCTGAGACACGATCCGTTCTACCTCGTCGACGGCTCCCGAAGAGGCGTCGGCATCAGAGCGCCGCAGACGAGCACAGAGCAGGTGAATCCCGCAAAAGATGTACAGCGGCAGATAGCAGTACCCTCCGTAGTAGCCGTGGAAGAAGCGACCTTCCTGCTGGCCGTGCAGAGGATCATCCGTGGCGTCCAGATCCAAAATGATCTCGGACGGAGCTTGTTGCTGCCCTGACACGAACACGTCGACGAAGAAACGGCCTACCGCTTCGTCGTCGACGGAGATCTTGCGATAGCGATCCTGCTTGACAGCGCCCCCTTCCAAGCGGTTCAACGTGCTCTTGCCCGCCAACGGTTTGCCCCGGTCCTGCTCGTGGCGCCGGTCGCTACCGGTCGGATCGGATTTGCCAACCACCGCTGCCAGCAACGGGTCGCTACGCAACTCGTCGTGATCATTCAAGTCCTCGTAGGCCAAAGCCAAGCCAAACACCCGCTGACTGAGCAGATCCTTGACGCTGTGCTCCACATAGGCAGGATTGCGATCGTCGTTGAAGCAGGCCGTAAAGCGGTCCAAAATTCCTCGTTGACGGTTCACCTCGCCCAGCAACAGGACACCGCCATCCGAGGTCAGAGTCCCTCCATTAAAGGAGGCCACCACCGTCCGGCGCGTTGCCCCTTGAAACTCGAGCTGCTGAGGATTACAGTCCGTTGTCATAGAGCCGTTCTCCTTTCGAGGTATAAGTCTTGCGGACACAACACTTATACCACTGGAGGCGGCTCTATTTCATCCTCCTATGAGAAATCCGGGATAGCGGCCCGTGGGGAGACCGGCGCCAGAGACGAGGCGCGGAGGCAGAGCCTCTCCTCGCTCAAGGACCGGGTGAGCACGCAGGGGTCGGACTCTGAATGAGGAATGAGGCAGGGCGCCGAGGACCCAGAGCGGGAGAACGTCCAAGCCCTCGTTGGCGGAGAGCTCGAAATACCGCGGTTTCTGACCGCCGTCAACAAGGTCTGAAGGGCGTTCCAGGTTGCGGTGTCGTCGCCCGTGCCGGCGGCCGGGCAGAGGGTGTCGACCGCGTCGAGAATCAGGAGCTTGGTGGAAGGTCGAGGCGCTCTTCGATCACGGCTTGTCCTTCCGGGTCGCGAGGCTCGGCAGGTCGCGCTACGCGAGATCCGTCGAGAGAAACCTCAACGGCGCCTCCGGGTGGAGGCCGGCCTTGGCGTAGCGCCGGAGGCGCTCCTGGATGTCGGGTGTGTCGGCAGCTCGGCGTTGACGAAGAGGACTCCGGCCGGGGCCGGAATCTCATAGCGGAGGAATGGCTTGCCGGAGGCGATGGCGCAGGCGAGCCCCAGGACGAAAGACGACTTGCCGACTCCTCGTCTCCCACGGACCATGGCCGTGCCTCGCTCGGTGATCAGGCCCTCGGCGAGCCAGCGGCGGGAAGGCGCCTCGCGGTCTTAGCCCGACTTCCACAGTCTCTGGCCCCGAAGTGGCCGATTTGAGGTTCTTCGGGGTCGTAAGTCGTTGATTCTTGGAGAGGCGAAGTCTCGATCCACGGAAATAGTGACGAAACTAGGGCTCGCAAGTTTCTGATATAGAAGCCCTGTGTTCATCCGCAAGACCATCAAGCGATACAAGAACAAGACCTACACGAACTACCTGCTGGTGGAGACGGTGAGCACACCTCAGGGGCCACGACAGCGAACCCTGTGCTCGCTGGGTTCCCTGTCCCCGGGGGCCCAAGAGCAAGTGGCCGGGGCTGATCGGCCGGGCCGAGGCTGCGCTTTTGGGGCAAACCTCGCTGGAGTCGCAGGACCCGCTGGTCACAGAGCTTGTAACCCGTGTCCGTACTGCGACCAGCCGCCAGGACATCGTGTCCGTGCATACGGATCAGTTGCGCCAGGAGGAGCCTCGCGAGGCGGGACCTGTTCACGTGGGCCATCAGATGTGGCAACGTCTGGGAATCGACGACATCCTGCTGGAGGTCGGCTTTTCGCCCAAGGCTCGGCGGCTCACCGAGGTCATGGTGTTGAACCGCCTGGTGGCTTCGTGCTCGGAACACGCGATGCCGGATTGGGTCCGGCGCACGGCGCTGGGCGACATTCTGGGGGTTGACCTCCGGGAGCTTACCGACGAAGCCCTCTATCGGAATCTGGATCGCCTGCACCCCAATCGAGGCAAGATCGAGGCCGCTTTGGCGAAGCGGGAGAAAAGTCTTTTTAATCTGGATGATAGTTATTACCTCTACGATCTGACCTCGACCTACTTCGAGGGCAAATGCGAGAGTAATCCTCAAGCTCGACGTGGCTACTCACGCGATCAGCGGCCTGACTGCAAACAGGTCGTGATCGGCTTGGTGCTGGATCGGGAAGGCTTTCCCAAAGCTCATGAGATCTTCGACGGTAATCGCCAAGACCGATCTTCAGTCAACGAAATGCTGGAGACTCTGGAGCAACGTACCGGGCGCAAGGGTGGGGGCACGGTGATCGTGGACCGCGGCATGGCGTTTGACGAGAATCTCCAGCAGATCCGAGCCCGTGGCCATCACTACGTGGTTGCCTGTCGGCAATCGGAGCGCGTTCACTGGCTTGATGAGCTCGAGCGAGAGCAAGGCTGGGAGGAAGTGCTGCGAGAGTCCTCGCCGACCAATCCGTCGCAGAAGAAGTCCCAGGTTTGGGTCAAGCGTCTTGAAACTGCCGAGCATCTATACATTCTGTGTAGAAGCGAAGGGCGTCAAGCCAAAGACCGTGCGATTCGGGAGAAGCAGGAAAAGCGCCTCTTGGCCGATTTGGGGCGTCTTCAGGCGCGAGTCGCCAAAAAGCGGGTCGTCGAAGCAAAAGTCCATGAGGCCATTGGCCGTCTGAAGGAGCGCTATCCTCGAGTGGCTCGGTATTATCGGCTCAGCTTCGACCCTGGCCCGTGGGAACTGCTCTGGCAAGAGGAGACCGAGTCCAAGGCCAGAGTGCTTCGTATGGATGGCGCGTATCTACTCAAAACGGATCGCAAAGATCTCGACACCGAGGAGGCTTGGCGGATCTACATCCTATTAACCCGAGTCGAGAATGCCTTTCGCGATCTGAAGAGTCCGCTCCGGGAGCGTCCAATCTTTCATCAGCTCCAGAATCGAGTGCAGACTCACATCTTTGTCTGCGTGCTGGCCTACCACCTGCTGATCTCGATCGAAACCAGCTTTTTGCGAAAAAAGATACATACCTCGTGGGTGACCTTGCGCGATCAGCTCTCCACCCACCAAGTGGTCACTGCGGTGCTCCCGACGCCTTGTGGTCAACTTCTCCAGATCCGGAAAGGCACGAATCCAGAGAAGCAGCATCAGGCCATCTACGACACGCTGAGCATTCCCCACGAGGTCATGGCCCCCGTCAAAACCTGGCTGCCCAATCCAGAATAGTGACGAAAATTAACCGCGGATCCTTGCGGTTCAATACTTTACGGCGCAAAGTGTGGAAGTTGGGCTAGAGGGTGTCTTAAAAAGTCACCGCGTCCCCAGTCGGCGCACCATCAGTCGGATCATGGCAATGCGGATCATAGCTTCGCTCGTTTCGATGAGGACCTCGTAGTCCTTGCTGAGCCGGCGAAAACGTCCGAGCCATGCGAACGTCCTCTCTACGATCCAGCGATGGGGTAAGACTTCAAATCCAACGGCCGTCTCTGGTCGCTTCACGATTTCGAGAACCCATTGCCCCAATTCTTTTGCCCATTCCACGAGCTTCCCAGCGTAGCCACCATCGGCCCAGATCTTCTCCAGACGAGGAAATTGGTCGTCGAGTTTCTTCAGCACCAGCTTCGCCCCATCGCGATCCTGGATATCAGCTGGATGAATAACGACTTTCAGGATCAATCCGAGCGTGTCAACGATGATGTGCCGCTTCCGGCCCTTGATCTTTTTCCCTGCGTCGTACCCTTGGGTCCCCCTTTTCCGTCGTCTTGGCGCTCTGACTGTCGATGATGGCTGCGCTCGGGCTCGCTTCTCGTCCTTCGCGTTCCCGTACCTGCTCTCGCAAAAAGTCCTTGGGCAGCATGCGCCAAGAGCAGCCGCTTCGGCTGACATAGTTCACGGCGTTCAAGATGTGCCGCAGAGGAGTCGTACGGGGACGACCGCCCGCCTTGGCTTCGGGCAACAAAGACCTAATAACCTCCCATTCAGCGTCAGACACGTCACCCGGGTATCCCATTCACGGGATGTTAGCATTCTCCGGCGAAACTTTCCAGACACCCTCTAAGTTGTTTTTTGAGGGACTTACGAGGAGTGAAATTGGTCGGGACGCCGAGATTTGAACTCGGGACCCCCTGAACCCCATTCATTCTCCGGTGTTCCGCAAACTTCCCGCAACTTGCCGTTAAACCGCACAAAACAAACACTTTTCCACCTCTTTACGCCTCTCTTGTTCCAGTAACTTTTCGGAGCTTTCCGGCAGTAACCCGGCGTGCTATAGTACGAGAATTGTACGACTTTTGTACGAGGGGGAGGGCCCATGGTGAAAAAACGGAAGCGGCGGAACGTCCCGAGGATCACCCGGTCAGTCCTGGATCGGGTCCGGCTCGCATCTACAAGCAGGTACTTCATCATGGAGGGCGGAGGGGTCGAGTCCCTCCGTGGTTTCGGCTTAGAAGTAGGTCGTGCAGAGGTCAAGTACATTGTTCGGAAAGACGGCTTTCCGACCGTGCGCCTGGGGCTCATCCACGAGCTGACGCCCGAGGAAGCTCGCGAGCTGGCCGCTGAGAAGCTCAGAAACATCCGTGCCGCGAAGGGGCAGACAAACACCATGACCGGCCTCCGATTGACGGTCGAGGAGCTTGCGCGAAAGTACCACGAGGCTCATGCAGACCGGTGGACGGCGAAAACGATCGAGGAGTACGACCGCCTCTGGCGTCTCCACCTCCTCTCCCATGTAGCACCCGAGGCGGGGCATAGCACGGTGCTCGGCAAGCTGAGGCTTCCGGATCTGACCCCAGCTCGCGTCGTCATCTTGAAGCGGGACATCGCCGCGAAAGTGAAGGCCGAGACGAAGCCGCGAAGGGGGCGGCAAGTCAGCGGCACCACCGTCGCCAACCGTGCTCTCCAGCAGCTCACGGCCGCCTTCCAGTGGGCCATCGACAAGATGGAATGGTTACCCGGGCCGAACCCGGCGTCGGAAACCAAGGTAGACCGCTTCAAGGAGCGTCCCTCGAAGGCCACCATCGGCCCCGAGCAGTACAAGGCGCTGGGCCAAGCCCTCCAGAAGATCGAGGCCGACGATCTCCTGCCCGTCCGCACTCTCGCTGCGATCCGTCTCATCCTCCGCACCGGGTGCCGTCCCCACGAGATCCTGACGGCCGAGCTCGCTTGGCTGCAGCCCACCTCACTCCTCGATCCCGAGTTCAGCCTCGAAGCGCTCGCCAATCCAGAGGATTACGTCCGCATCGCACCCCGGCTCGAACGCCCTCGGAGCAAAGGCGACCGCCACGATACAGAGAAGGAAGGGCGGACCATCTGGCTCTCACCTGGAGACGTCGCAATCATCCGCTCCATTCCGCGTCCCGCTGGTTGTCGCTGGCTGATTCCGGGACGGGACGGCTCGCACCTGACCACGGTGCAGAAGGGTTGGGAGTTGATGTGCAAGTTGGGAAATGTGGAGGGCATCACGCCCAAGACAGCCCGCCACGCCTTTCGCTCGCAGCTTCCCTCGGCCGGTGTTGAGCCGGAGCACGGCATGGAACTCCTCGGACATACCTCTCTGCGGATGATGGAAACGGTCTACTGGCACAGGGAGGCTGAAACGCAGGCACGTGCAGCGGCGTTAGCGAGCAATCATGTCGGGAAGCTCCTGGGAGAGAACAGAGCCGGCTAGGCTCCTCGGCCGCCTCCGCTTGCGCGGAGGCGGTTTCGTTCCCTCATTTGCAATTCAACATTCGCGAGAGAGAGCATCCGAAGGGACCAGAGGGGGGTGGGGGTCACAAAAATCCGGCCACGCGGCTCTGCGCGGCGGCCCCGCCGGCTCCCCGCGGCTCGATCAGGCGGCTCCTGCGGACCTCGCACGCACGGCCCCCGGGTCGCTCGCCCATGAACAGGCGCGATCTCGGGACCGAGTCGGCCGCCCACCCCGGCTGTGGAATCTGACCGGGCATGGAAAGCTCCGGACCACCGGCCACCCACCCCCGGACCTTCCCACACCCGTTGGAAATCCCGGCCCCCAAGCCCCCGCCCGGGATTCCCACAGATACACACAGCCTCGGCGCTTATCGATAGTTTAAAAGTACAATTATCTATTCTCACGCCCTCCCCTCGCTCACACTGATTCGAAGAGCGGCGCAGCGGAGATAGTCGGGGATTCCCCCTCCTTCACGCTCAGCAGCCTTCCAATGGCAGGTGAGTCAGAGTACGGCTACCTCTGAGGTGCCCGCCATCAGATGATCTCCAGCCAGGCAAAGGCCCTTTAACGCTTCTTGTTGACGTTATTTGCCCCTGCTTTGTAAGCAGCATTCTCCTGGTTATATTCATCCTTTTTCTTTTGCGGAGTTAAAACATAGTCGAGAATACCGTGAGGAGGAGAGTGTTTACCCTTCAAAGCGTCTTGCTGACCGCTACTGTGACTATGTCCCAGACCGTACTGCCTATTTCTTTCGTCCATAAGCTTCTTGGCCTCTGGCGAAGCGAATGCATAGTCAAGATCGGCGTGTGGTTTTTCAAACTTGCCCTCCCTAGCGTCTTTTTGGCCTTTGTCGTGAGGATCTTCTTTCTTGCTCATCTTAGCCACTCCATTAGTATAATTTTTTAACCGCCTTAACCAGCGTGTGTTATATGAATCTTGAAGGAGTAGAGTCTATCAAGTCAATCGCAAATACGCACCCGACCGCAGTTCGAACTGTCTATACCCAACTCTCTCAGTTTGACAAGCTTGGGTCAGCGTAGAGCTGAGAGATCGATCCCGATTTCTCACCGCCCCCGCAGATTAGCTCTGCCACCTTACTCCACCACCCGCCCGCTCAACCTGCCGCCCTGCGCCGAGCCGATCCCGGCGACCGCAGCGCCCTTGACCACAAGGCCGGTCACGGCGCCGAAGCTGCGGCCCTTTCCCGCCACCCACCCGCCCGGTCCTCCGTCCTCCGGCGCCGTGCCCATCCCACGCCCGCCCCAAAAGCATTTCGATCTCCCCCGCCCTCGGCTCCAGACCGTGGCGCTCCACCCCCACACACACCCACCCCACGCTCGCCCTACGCGGCCACCGTCTGGAGCCTCCCAAGACCCCCTTGGCAGCTTGAGACTCCGCGCCGCCCACACCACCCGCCCGCTCCGCTCAACCTGCCACCCCCGTCCCTGCGCCGAACCCATCCCGGCCGCGGAAGCCACCAGCTCTGTCTGCCGGACACCGCATTCGGAGACTCCGGCCACACCGCCCAGCCACCCGCCCGGCCTCCGCTCCGATGCCGTGTCCATCCCCGCCCGCCCCAAAAGCATTTTGATCTCCGCCACCCACCGCCCCCACCCTCCGCCCCGGACCGTGCCCGCCCACCCGCCCGCCTCTGGAGCTTCCCCCACCCAAGGCCCGGGAGCTGCCCGTCCCCAGGCTGCGGCGGGGCGGCTGCCACCACCCACCCGGGCGGGGCTGACCGATAAAAGCTTCTATCCGCACCCCGCCCTGCCGCCACTCCCACCTTGGCCTTCGGCTTAACATAACGCCTTATGTGTAACCTGGGGACGGGCAACAACCCGGGCCAACCCCCAACCTTCGAAGCCTCCCCCGCCCGGACGGGCACAGTCCGGGGCTCCCCCCAAAAGCCTATAAGGCACGGCAGCTTGAGCTACGCGGCCACCCGGCCACCCTCCCACCCGCTCCGCTCAACCTGCCGGGTCTATCTGAAATCCCGCCCACCCGCCCCACCACCGCCCCCCGGCGCCGCGTCTTTGCGCGCTGCGCGCGAGCCGCCCACCAACCGCCCACCCGCGTCTCGTGCTCGTCCCGCGCCAGCCGCGGCGCCCCCCCAACCCCTGGCGCGCAGCAGATTGAGACTCCGCTCCCACCCGCCCACCGCGCCCCCGCTCCGCTACAAACTGCTGCTCCGCCACAACCTCGCCGCACAGCCGGCCCCTCCGCAGCAGATTGAGCTACGCCCCCCCCCCCCGCCGCACCCGTCCGCTCCGCTCAAACTGCTGAGCCTCGGCCGCCGAGACCTCCGCCCACCCGGCCCCTGGCGCGCAGCAGATTGAGACTCCGCTCCCGCCCACCCTCCGCGCCCCCGCTGCGCTACAAACTGCTGCTCCGCCACAGCCTACGCCGCACAGCCGGCCCCTCCGCAGCAGATTGAGCTACGCCCCGCCCGCCCACCACGCCCGTCCGCTCCGCTCAAACTGCTAAGCCTCCCCCTCCGAGACCTCCGCCCACCCGGCCCCCAGCCCGCTGCAGCTTGAGACTCCACTCCCACCCGCCCGCCGCACCCCCGCTCCGCGTACAACCTGCCGCTCCGCCGCACCCTCGCCGCACCGCCGGCCCCCTCCGCAGCAGATTGAGCTACGCCCCGCCCACCCGCCCGCCCGTCCGCTCCGCTCAAACTGCCCATGCCACGCCTCCGAAACAGCCCGTTTTAACCACCCTCCCGTTATCCCCTTTCCCCGGCGGTTTAGATCCGTTTTCACCCCCCGCCCAAAGCCGCCAAACCCAACCCCCACGCCACTTTGCCGCCCTCCAAAAAACGAAACCGGTTTCGTTTTCGCACCTTCCCCCCACCCAGAGAGAGAAATCTGGACGGTTCAACACGATCAAACCCCCGCCAGCCAAGCATTCCGCCGCCGCGGCCACCTCGGAAAACCCAGTCCCCAGAACAACGTTTTTGGGGACTCGGGAGGTGAAGCACGCCAAGGACGACGTGAGAGAGACGGAAAGGGCGGGCGGCGCCCCTCTCCCGGGGACTGGGAGGGCGATGGGAGAGGGGACGGGGGTGAGGCTCAGCGGCCGGAGAAGAGAGAGATGGAAGGACTGGATGAGGTTCTCAACCGACCTTCCCAATCCCCCGCAGCTCCTCCAGGAGCTGCGCCATCGCCGGCCGTAGCGCCCCCGCCTTCTTCTTCCGCTTCTCCAGCGGGCTCCGCCGCACCAACACCGCCCCCAGCCGGTCCACATCCGTATGCAGATACTGCTCCGTCGTCGCGATCGACCGATGTCGCATCAGAAGCTGCACCTGCCGAAGATCCAACCCCTCCGCCAACAAATGCGTCGCCAGACTGTGCCGAAGCACATGAGGCGACAGCCGCCGCCCGCCCACCTCGATCCCCACCTCCGCGCACCGCCGAAGAAGGATCTTCCGCACCCCCCACCGCGTCAGACACCTCCCCCACAGGAACCGACCAGCCGGCCGAGCCGTCAGCCACATCCCCAGCATCCGAGAGACCTGCCGATCGAGCGGCAAACGGACATCCCCACCGGCTCCCTTTCCCCGCCGCACCAGAACACTGAACATCTGGCTCTCCGAGTGCCACATCACACCCTCCGCCTCCAGAGGCCCAATCTCCGACGCCCGCAACCCCGCCATATACGCCACACCCAGCAGCACCCGGTCCCGCATCGCAACAGGATCACGAGGCAAAGTCCCCGGCCGATCCCCCCACAGCAGCCGGCCCACCTCCGCCACCGTCAGCACCTTGATCTCCCGCCGGTACGGCCGAGGTCCGGAGAGAGAAGCCCCCGGATTCACCGCCACATGTCCGTGCGCCAAGCACCACTCCCCGAACGACCGCACCGCCACCACCACCCCCTGCCGCACAGACTCCCCCCGGCCGGCCACGTGCAGCCGCCGCAGATGCCTCTCCACATCCGCCCGGGAGATCTCCGCGAACGTCTTCCCGGCATCCGCGAGCAGCCGCTCCACCAGGCGCCGATAGCGCTGCGCCGTCCCGTCTGTCCTCCCCCGGACACTCACCAAAAAAGACGTCCATTCCTTGAAAGTGTCCACTCCAAGTAGACACTTTCCCTCTCCCGCCACGCCCTCTATCTCACTGCTCTTCCTGCATTTACCCCTTGTTTCCGGGGTGCTGTCGATTTGGGGTCTTGCGCTCATGACATCAACCTGCTCTCGAAACACGAGAGCTGTCAACCATGACCAAACCCACAGACACCACCACCAAGCCCAAAGGAGGCCGCCCCAAAGGCAAACCCCTGTCCGCCCAGGAGCGCGCCCAGCGCCGTGCCGCCGCCGTCAAAACCGGCGAATACGCCACCACCGCCCTCGGCCAGGCCCTCCCGCCCTGCAAACCCGCGGTCTGCCCCAACAGCGGCACTGGCACCTGCGACGTCAAAACCGCCGTCGAGTCCCGAGGCGCCGGACTCTCCACCTGCCTGGTTTCCCTCGGTCACCACGACGCCATGCAGGCCTACCTGACCGCGCTCCAGTCCGGCAACCTCGACGGCCTCCACGAGCTCGCCGCCACCTCCCTCGCCGGCCAGCTCGCCCTCGCCCAAGGCGAGCTGTCCGTCCTCCTCCAGGAAGGCCTGGTCGTTCAGGTCCCCGTCGTCGCCCGCAACGCCGAAGGCGACCTCGAAGTCATCGCCGAGCGTCCCGTCGAGAACCCGCGCGCCGCCAACACCCTGGCGCTCCTCCGCCAGCTCGGCCACACCGCAGCCGACCAGGCCATCACGCCGAAGTCGAGCGGCGAGCGTGACAGAGATCGGGGCCTCGGCCTCGCCGGAAAGCTCGCCTGGGTCAGCCAGATGCGCAAAGGCCTCGCTGGGGCCGGAGCCGGAGAAGACGACGGCGATGCATAACCTCGAGCTGCTCCATCCCGCCCTCCCCGAGCTGATCGACGCCCTCCTGCGTCGGAATCGCTGGTCCTGGCAAGCCCTGGAGCGCGGCGTCCTCAAGCTCGGCGACGAGGTCCTCGATCTCGACCGCCTCCAGTGGTGGCTCGTCAACGCCGATCCCGTCCTCTGGGTCGAGACGAACCTGGTGAACAAGCCCGAAGACGGAGGAGGCCTCTGGCAGCTCTTCCCGTACCAGCGGCCCTCCCTGCGGTACCGCGGGCACGTCGTCCACCAGGACGGCGCCGAAGTCGGCAAAAGCCGAGAGATCGTCGGCCTCCTCCTCTGGGGCTGCCTCGCCGCGGAGCGCGGCAGCGTCCTCGTCGGCTCGGCACTCGACGGAGACCTGGACGAGATCTGGGAAGAAGTCGAATGGCAGCTCAGTGCCAACCCCTACCTCGCCGACGCCCTCCGGAACCGCACGACCAAGCCCTACCGGCGGCTCACCTGGCGCAACGGCCTGCGCGTCCTCTTCCGCCCCGCCGGCCACGACGGCCGCGCCTACCGCGGCATCCACGTCCGCGGCTGGCTGCTGCACGACGAAGCCGCCAAAGTCGTCAACCCGAGAAGCTGGGCCGAGTTCTGGCGAGCCGCCAAACCCGGAGCCGAGATCCGGATCTACTCCGTCCCCACCGGAGATCGCCAGTGCGCCTTCCAGCGCATCGCCGACAACGCCGTCCCCTCCGAGTCCGTCGTTCCTTCAGACACTCCCGAGCTGGCCATCGAACAGCTCCTCCGGCCCTCCACTGCCGAGACCCCGGAAGGCGTCCGCGCCCTCGCCCGCGATCTCGGAGGCCGCACCTGGGTCCGCTTCCACTGGCCCAAAACCATCATGCCGCACCCCTTCTGGAGCGAAGCCCGCCGCCAGGAATTCATCGGCTTCTACGGTGGTCCGGACGAGCCCGGCTACGTGCACAACGTCCTCGGCCTCCCTGGAGATCCAGAGTACTCGCTCTTCCCCGAACGTCTCCTCAAGCCCGCCCTCACCTGGATCCCCGACTACCTGTCGATCTCCTTCCGTTGGGACGCCCGAGCCGGCCAACTCGACGGCCTCTCCCGCCGGCTGAACCCGTCCTATCCCTGGGGTGAGGAGGGAGAGACGCAGCCGGCTGCCAACGACGACCCGGAAGAAGCCGAAGGCCCAGCCGACGCCCTCCAGCCTTATCTGACCGTCCTCCAGGACAGCCTCGACATCTCCGGCTGGGATCGCTGGGACGCCGACCGCCGCCGCCAAGCCATCACCGACCTCGCCGGCTACTTCCTGCGCGCCCTTCCCGGCGATCTCACCGCCGGCGTCGACGTCGGCTCCGCCACCGTCACCGAGATCCTCTTCGAGCGACGCAACGGCCTTTCCGACACCGTCGTCCTCCGCCTCCACCTCACCGGCTGGAACTGGTACGCCCAGCGCGATTTCATCCTCGCCCTCGACGCAATCTTCCATCCCGCCGGAGGCTGGGGCTTCGACGCAACTGGAGTCGGCCGCGTGTTGGTCGACCTCCTGGCCCCTGATCTAGGAGACCGCCTCAGCGGCTACGTCTTCAATCGAGCCGCCCCCGCCGTCGATCCGTCGACCGGCGAGCCGCAGCTCGATCCCACCTCAGGCCGCGAAATCCTCATCTCCTACAAAGAGCTGGGCACCCAACTGATCGAGCGCCGTCTCCACGGCCGGACCCTCGAGCTGCCCTTCGACCCCGAAGTCCGCCACCTCCTTGCAAATCACACCTACTCCCAGTCCGGAGAAAGCCGCCGCTTCTCCAAGCTCAACGATCACCTCGTCGACGCCCTCCGAATCGCCGAGCTGCGCAAGCTCACCGCCGACTGGGCCACCTTCACACCGCCGCTCGTGCACGCCACGCCCACCGGCAGCGCGATCGCCTCCCTGGACATCCTGAAGGCCCTCTGATCATGAACACCACCCCATTGTCCGTGTCCAAGTCCGTGCCCCCGTCCGTGCCCGTCCGTGCCGTTGCTTTTCCTGTCCTTGCAGTCCTTGCAGTCCTTTATGTCCTTGCTTGTCTTTTTCCACCTCCGGCCGCCGCCCAATACCCGCGTCCCACCCGCTACCCCTTCTCCACCTACGACATCGCCACCTACCTCACCTCCGCCCGCTTCACCCGCATCGTCGTCGTCGACTCCAGCGGAGGAGGCGACTTCAAAAAGATTTCCGAAGCCCTCGCCTTCATCGCCACCAAAGACAGCACCCAGCGCAACTGGACCTCTCGCTGGACCGTCCTCGTCTACCCCGGCCTCCGCGGCTCCGCCGATCCCAACGCCTACGCCTACAACTATTCCGAGACTGCCCTCACCGTCCCCGCCTACACCGAGGTCATCGGCTTCGCCACCGGTCACAACAACCCCGTGAGCTGGATGGGCGGCACCCCCGTCATCGAGCTGACCGCCACCGCGGGCACCCTCATCAAGCTCGGAGGCGGCAGCTCCCTCGCCAACCTCCAGTTTTTCTGGGCCCAGACCCCCACCGCCGCCGTCAAAGTCCTCGATCACACCACCGTCCCTGACACCGATCCCGTCAACAACAACGTCGCCTGGCTCGGCCAGCTCACCAACGTCAGCCTCCAGCTTCTCGCCGGAGACAACACCTTCCCCGTCGACGCCATCACCGAGACCGCCGGAGGCCTCTACATCTACGGCGGAGGAGCCATGCTTGATCGAAGCCTCCCCGGTCGCACCGTCGTCAACGCAAACCCCGTCAACGGCCTCGGCGTTTCGATCTACGGAGGCCGCTACGGAGGCACCACCGGCTGCGCCGCGCTCATGGCCAACACCGCCGCCGGAGCCCTGAAGCTTTTCGAGGGCGTCCGCATCGATCCCGGCTGCACCAACGATCTCGTCAAAACCGGAACCGGCCCGATCGAAGTCTACGGAGGAGTCGCCTATGGCCCCGCCTCCGGAGCCATCACCCAAGGCACCATCCATCTCCCCGTCGCGGCGGCCAATCCCGCCACCTGCAGCCCCGGCGCCACCTACATCAACACCACCGCCGCGGCGCCAAAGATCTGCGCCTGCATCGCCCTCAACACCTGGCGCTGCGCCCCCCTGAGCTGAACCGCCATGGATGCTCTGGCCCCGATCTCCGGCACTGACCATCTCTTCGCCGAGCTGGTCCTCACCGCCCTGGCCGCGGAGCGCCAGCTCCGCCCCTTCGTCGGCGAGCTCGGGGCAGATCCCATGCTTTTCCGCTCGATCGGCCGTTGGCAAGAGATCCCTCATCCCTCGCGCTTCGTCCGCGAACGCTCAGAAATCGGTGACCGGGTCGGCGAGCTGTACACCCGCATGATCGAAACCGACACCACCTTGGCCGGCTTGTGGGAAAAGCGAGTCAAAGCCGTTCTCTCGCTCCCGCGCTTCATCCGAGCCGCCGACTCCACCCCCGCCGCTGAAGAGACCGCCCTCTTCGTCCGCACCGCGCTGTCTCAAATTTCGCTGCGCGTCGTCCCCATCTCCAACACCCTCGAAGCCATCCTCAAAGGCGTCGCCGTCAACGAGATCCTCTGGGAACGCCAAGCGCGAGGCCCCCTCGCCGGAGCGTGGCTCCCCGTCGACCTGATTGATCGCCCCATGTGGCGCTTCGGCTGGTCCGCCATCGACCGTTCGCTCCAGATCGTCAGCAATCCTCTGCGCAGCATTTCCGCCACGCCCATCCCGGCGCCACCCATGAAGTTCCAGGTTCTCTCCTACGGCACCAAAGACAACCCCTGGGGCCGCGCCCTCCTCGATCGCCTCTATTGGGTTTGGTACCTCAAGAAGCACGCCTCCAAATATTGGGCACTCTTCGTCGAACGCTTCGCGCAGCCGCTCGCCAAAGGCACCTATCCCTACAAGCCCGGCCAGGAGGCCACCAACAAAGAGCAGCAAGACCGCCTCCTCGCGATTCTCAACGCCATCCGCACCGGCACCTCCGTCGCGTTGCCGGAAGGCCTCGACATCACCTTTCTCGAAGCCACCCGAGGAGGAGACGCCAGCTACGCCGCCTTCCTCGCCTGGCTCGACCGAGCCGAAGCCCTGCTCCTCCTCGGCGAGGTAGACACCAGCGGCCTCGCCAAAGGCCCCGGCTCCTTCGCCAAATCTCAGGTTTCCAACGAAGTCCGCCTCGAAACCGTCGATCACGACGCGCACCTCCTCGGCTCCTTCGAGACGGACACCCTCATCCGCTGGATGGTTCTCCTCAATTTCGGACCCGACGCGCCGCTCCCGAAATCCGTCTACGACTCCACCGACGCCCCAGACCGCGACCAGCGCATGAAAGGCATCGCCGCCGCCCTCAACGACGACGTCTCCGTGCCCCTCGGCTACTACCGCATGACCCTCCGCATCCCTGCACCGCAGGAGGGAGAACCCGTCGTCACCCGTCCCGCTTCAAGGGAGGGGGCTCCCCTCTCCCGTTCGGGGGCTGGGAGGGGCGGCACGGGAGAGGGGCCGGGGGAGAGGGCGGCCCGGAGGCCGAGCGTTTCCATCCTGGCCTCAGAAGGCGAAGCCACCCCCGCCCCCCGCTACCTCGTCTGGTGGACCGCCAACGACGACCGAGTCCGCCAGCGCCCTCTCCACAACCACGCCGTCATGCACGGCAAGGTCTTCGCCGTCGACCATCCCATCTGGAAAGTCTGGTGGCCCCCCGCCGGCCACAACTGCCGCTGCTTCATCGGCACCATCTCCGCCGCCGAAGCCGAGGAGCTGGGCTACACCGGTCCAGAGCCCACCGGCCCTTGGCCCATCGCACCTGACACCGGCCTTCCGGCACTCCCGGACCCCGGCTTCGCCGGAATCCCTCACCCCGGCGACGCCGGAGGAGGAAACACTTGAAGCCCACCATCATCACCGGAGCCGTCCTCTGGACGCCTGCCGCCGATCACATTTCCGAGCTATCGGCCGCCGCCAGCGACGCCCCAGCCGTCCTAGAGTTCCCGGCCCTGGTCGCCATCGACCTCACCGAGACCCACGGCATCAACATCACGCCGGAGCGCCTGGCCGAGATGGCCGCCGCCTACAACCCGGCCGTCGAGATGGCCAGCCTGAACCTCGATCACAACTGGGGTGGCCCCTCCCTTGGCTGGTGCGAGCGCATTTGGCTCCAGGACTCCGCCCTCTGGGTTCGTTACACCGACCTCGACCCGGCCACCGTCGATCTCGTCCGCACCAAGCGCTACACGAGGCGTTCCGCCGAGATCGCCCTGAGCCATCCCATCACCGGAGGCTGGTACTTCACCGGCTGTGCCCTCCTGGGCAACGCACGCCCCGCCGTCGCCGGCCTCCCGCCCGTCACCCTCTGCCGCCCTCAATACGTCCTCGCCGCCCCCAAGGAGACCCCCGTGCCTGAAGTCGATCCTCCCGCGCCGCCGCCGCCCGCGGACCCCACCCTCACCCTCGCCGCCGAGACCGAGCTGGCCACCCTCAAAGCCCAGGTCGCCGAAGGAGCTCAGGCCGTCGCCGCCCTCCTCCGCCAGAAAGCCGAGCTCGACGTCGACCGCCGCCTGGCCTTGCTCGGCGCGCGCGTCACGCCCGCCATGACCAAGCTTGCCCGTCCCCTCCTCGTCGAGCTGCTCGCCGACCGCCACCAGGCCACCGTCAAGCTCCAGCAGGCCGACTCCACCAAGCCGCCCGTCGAGACTGCCATCGCCGAGCATCTCCTCCAAATCCTCGCCGCCGTCCCCGCCGTCGAAGCCCTCACCACCGGCCGCCTGGCCGACGCCGACCCGGCCACCCGCACCACCCTCTCTCTCGCAGCCGACCGCGAAGCTGAGCTGGAACAGAAATACCGCTTCAGCGGTAGCTGGGGGTTCCGTTGAGCGCCCTCACCTCTGACGCCCCCCGCATGCACTCTGTGCATCAGCCGCAGTTCCTGCCGCTTCCCGTCAAGGGCGGCATCCGCATCTATCTCAACGCCATCACCTGCACTGACGCCGCTGGCTTCGCCGTCCCCGGCGCCAACACCGCCGGCCTCCGAGCCCAGGGAGTCGCCTGGAAACCTTTCGACAACACCACCGGCGCCGACGGCACCCTCGGAGACACCTTCAACTCCTTCGGAGCCACCCGCTACGTCGAAGTCGACAGCAAAGGCGAATGGGAATTCGTCTTCACAGGCGCCACCCCCAAGCCCGGCGACCCTGCCTTCATCGTCGACGACAACACCGTAGCCACCGCCACCACCAATTCAATCCAGATCGGCAAATTCACCCGCCCCGCCTCTCCGGGCAAGTGGTTCGTCGACATCGATCGGCGATAGCCGGCCCCCCTGGAGATCACGCCAATGCTCAGCGACCTCAAATCCATCGCCGTCAAAGCGACCCCCATCGCGCTCGACATCTACGACAAAACCGACCCCACGACGCTCCTGCCCTTCGTCGCCGTCGTCATCTCTGATTCCTCCCTCTCCGAAGAGGTGAATCTGGAGTGGGCCGCCGTCTTCCCCGAGCTGCGCAAGTGGGTCGGAGACCGCGTCGCCCAGCAAGGCTTCGCCGGAAAACTCAAGATCCGTCCCGAGCTGTACGAAGTCACCCTCGATTTCGACTCCATCGACATCGAGCGCGGCACCGCGCTTCTTCAAGCTTCCGAGAAGGCTACCCGCATCGGACGAGCCTTCGCCGTTGGCAAAGTTTTGCTCGCCTACCGCGTCCTGCGAGAGAACCTGCTCACCTACGACGGCCAGGATTTCTTCGACGACGCCCACCGTCACCCTGACAACACCATCGCCTCCAACCTCATCCACGTCACCCGCAACAACCTCGCCGCCCCCGACGTCGTCGAAGCCCGGGAGGAGCTGTCCGCCGCCGTCGACCGCCTGATGGCCAACTCCATCCTCCGCGACGAGCTCGTCCGCAGCGACGAAGTCCGCAAGGGCCTGGTCGTCTTCGTCCGTTCCCAGCAAGTCTGGTCCGCCTACGAAAAGCTCCGCACCGAGAAAAGCTTCGGAGCGGATCCCAACCTCTGGCAGAACGCCTTCGAGCTGGTCCGGGACTTCAAACCCAAGCCCGGCACCGAAAACACCGTCGACATCGTCCTCGCGACTCCCAACGGTCCGAGACCGGCCATCTTCGTGGTTTCCCGCGAGCCTCAAGGCCTGAAATTCGATCAGTCCAAAGAGTTCGCTTCTCGATACATCCCGTTCGGGATGGACGCCATGTACGGCGTCACCCCCGCATTCTGGCAAACCGCCGTGCGGGTTTTACCCACGTAGCACCCACTCAATAGAAAGGCTTTACCATCATGAAAAAGAAGACCACCACCATCTACAAAGTCCGCGTCACCGGAGCCGTCCTGGAGACCGCCACCGCCACCCGTCAGTACAAGGTCGGCGACGACGTCCTCACCTTCGGCCGCGACCCCATCTACCTCCGGGCCGAGAAGCTGCCCCAGAAGCTGATGTCCGACCCCTACCTCCGCATCGACACCGTCGAGACCGCGCCGCCCGACGTCGTGATCATCGACCTCAAGGCCGAGCGAGTCCAGTTCGAGTCCGTCGTCGCCCCTGGCTCCGAGCCCGGCGAAGGGACCGATCTGAAAGCCGAGCGCGTCCAAGAGGACTAATGCCACCCCGGTACCTCAACCCCGCCGAATTGCTCGCCCTCCGGGGCGAGGCGGAAATCCTCCGCCTCGCCGCTCCGGGGGGCGAGCCGGCCCTTTTTTCCGCCATCGAGCAGGCCGAGGCCGAGGCGACCTCCTACCTGCTCGCCCGCTATCGCGCGAGCCTGCCATCTGAGCCATCCGCGACCCCTCCCATCCTCAAGTCCAAAGTCGCCGTCCTCGCGCATCGCAAGCTCCTCGCCGGCGGCACACCCAGCCCCTCTCTTGAAACCGAATCCCAGCAGGCCCTCACCTGGCTGCGCGACGTCGCCCGAGGAGCCGCCAGCCTCGACCTCGCCGCGGCGCCCCCCGTTGACAACACCGCTCCCACCATCGCGGCGACCAGCCCCACCGGGCCCGGCCTCCGCCTCCAAGATCTGGAGTCCTGGTGAAGCTCTCGCTTGAAGTGACCGGAGCCACCGAAGCTGCCCAGCTCCTCGCCACCATGGCGAGCCGCCTGGAGCAGTCGCCGCGTCCCCTCCTCGAGATCCTCGCCGGCGCCCTCCAGCGTCACCTCCAGTCCCACATCGAAAACCAGACCGGCCCCAACGGCGCCTGGCCAGCCCTCGCCCCCGTCACCCGCAAGATCCGCGAGTTCTACGGCTATCAACCAGGTCCCGCCCTCGTCCGAGGCGGCGCCCTCCTGCAGAGCATCACGACCCTTTCCCTGCAGGACCAATCCGTCGAAGTCGGCACCGCCACCCCCTTCGCCCGAACCCTCCAGGACGGCGGCCTCGTGACCGACCCCAAGACCGGCCGCACCCGCACCGTCCAGGCCTTTCCCTTCGCCTACATCACCGCCGCCGAAATCCAGGACCTTGTCACCCTCATCACGGCCTACTACCTCGGAGGCCCCATTGCCTGATCCCTCCATCTACCCATCCCTGCCCTGGTCCCTCGACGCCAAGATCCTCCTCGCGCTGCGCCACGAGCTGCTCGCCGACGCCCCCTTGCGCACCGCTTTTCCGCAATCCGATCAGATCGCCATCCTCGAAATGGCCACCGTCCTGCGCACCGAATCCCTCCCACCCCCGCCCTGTCTCGCCCTGTCGATACTTGCCGATGAAGAGCGTGAGACCACCTCCAGCTACGGAGCGTCTTACACCACCATCGTGCAGCTCGCCCTCGTCACCAGCCCGCCACCGCGCTGGGGAGACACCGCCGACCTCCTGCGCTCCCGCATCGTCGCCCAGCTCCGCCGCATCGCCAGGCGCAACGGTGGAGTCCTCCAAGACGCGGACGGCCACCTCCTCACCGAAGGAGTGACCCGCATCCAGCGCGTGCAGCTCGACGCCACACCGCTCCCCTCGAACCTGCTCCTCACCATGATCAACATCGAATACCAATCACATATCGATCTGCGAGAGCAGGAGATCCTGCCATGAGAACACTGGGCGCCACCGGCTCCGCCGTCCTCTGGGCCGTCGGCCTCGAAAGATCTTTCGGCATCCCCGGCGTCAGTCTCACCACCTACAAAGCCGTCCTCCCGCTCGATTCCGATCTCCTCGACACCGAGACCGCCGGCGCCGCCGTCAACCAGAGCGGCTTCCTGGAGCGAGGCGTCCCCGGCCCCAAAGGAGGGAAGTCGACCTGGTCCCTCAGCCTCACCACCGGCACCATTCTCGAATTCCTCGAGCACCTTCTCGGAGGCGTCACCAAAACTCCGCTCGCCCCCGGCGTCTTCCAATACCTTTTCCAACCCACCCGCAACGGCGTGGACACTTCCTTTTACGCCCTCCTCTCCAAAAGCCCCGTCCTCCGCACCTGGCTCTACGGCATCAAATTCAGCAAGCTTTCTCTCGCCATCGGAGACAACACCGAAATCCCCATCCAGCTCGAAGGCCTCATCAGCCACGGCACGAGGATGGGCGCCCCCGTCCCGAACGTCGCCAACACCGGCATCTACTCCCTCGGCCCCTATCTGCGGGGAGCCTTGCGCAATCCATCCGCCGGCCCGGTTCACGTCCAGATCATCCAAGTCGCCGGAGGCCTCCAGTTCAAGGCCGAGCAGACGAACGACGCCCCCACCTTCGCCGGCGCCGCGGTCGACGTCGCGCTCGATCTCGACGGAGAGGCCATATGGCAGAACCTCCAAGGCGCCGACGCTCTCGACCTCGGCTTCTGGCAAGAAAACCGAGACCCGCTGGAAATCATCTGGCCCGGCTCCGCCGCCGATCATGCCGCCCTCGAAGTCGGAGACGTCTTCACCTTTGCGCCCCCCGGGCAGTGGGCCGATCCCGACCTCCCGAGCTTGAGCGGCTACCAGCGCTTCACCAGCGCCCATTGGACCGTCGCCCTCCGCTCCGCTGGCGCCACCTCCTGGACGACCATGCGCTGCCGCAAAGGCAACCTGGAGCTCGCCTGGCCCATCTCCGATGAGCGCGGCAACGGCAGCCGCTATCCCTACGCCCTCCTGCGAGACGGCCTCTTCGCTCCATCCCTGAAGATCGAAAGAGCCCTCGTCGACCCCTTCTTCGCCGACCAGGCCGAAGCCGCCGGCCGCCTCGAAGTCGCCCTCGACTTCACCGGCCGCCAGCTCACCGCCGACTACCGAGAATCGATCACGATCACCTTCGCCGCCGCCCGCATCGCCGCCGCTAAACGAAGCATCCGAGACGCCCGCACCATCCCCGAGGAAATCACCCTGATCGGTGAAACCAACGACGCCGGCGCCCCGCCTGTCACCGTCGAAATCATCACCACCCGAGACTGGACGCCGTCCTCTTCTTCATAAAGCCATGACCGACGCCGAAGTCAAAGCCAAGCTCACCATCGAACAAGAAGGCGAGCCCCAATCCTTACGAGACGCCGCCGACGCCGTCGGAGCCCTCGCCACCGCCGCGGCTACCGCCGGCCCCGCCCTCGAAGCTCTCAAGACCGCAGCCGCCGGCCTGGAGACCACTCTGCAGAGCGTCGCCACCGGCCTCCAGAGCCTGGAGAGCGCCGGAGCCTCTGCCTTTGGCCCCCTCCTCGCCCAGCTCGACCAGGTCATCACCAAAGCCAACGCCGCCGCAGCAGCGCTAGCCCAGGTCGCAAGCGAATGATCACCCAGCTCAAATCCGTCGTCGCCCTCCTCGATCAAATCACCGAGGGAGCCGCACGCGCCCAAGCCTCCACCCAGCTCCTCGCCGCCACCGCTGAATCGACCTCCACGTCCTTGCAGTCGTTGCAGTCCTTGCAGTCCTTGGTTTCCGAGAAGTCCACCCAGACCACCCAGGTCATCCAATCCAACCTCACCACCATTCAAAACCAAACCACCGCCACCCAAACCCACATCACCGACCGCTTCGACGACCTCCAGAACGCCATCGCCGATCACTCGAACCTCTGGAACAAAGCCGTCAGCGAGCTGGTCGACGCCGTCAAGATCGGAGCCGTTCCCATCGAGCAACTGATCCATCTCTACGGCAACGCCCAGATCGGAGGAGAGCGCCTCGTCGACTATCTCAAAGGCCTCGATTTCAGCTTCTATCGCAACCACGTCGCCGAGCTGATCCAAGGCTTGCACGACGGAAGCGTCGAGATCCAGAGAGTCCAGGAGTATCTCGGGAAGACCCAGCTCCTTTTCGCCAAGCAGCTCGCCGACATCATCGAGCTTTTCCGGAAAGGTTCCGTCACCCTCAAAAGAGTCGAGGAGATCGTCAAAGACATCAAGAAAGCCTTCCCCGACTCCGAGTTTTCCGATCTCGCCCAAGCCCTCTACGACGCGTTGAGGAAGGGATGACTAGCACATCCGGAGCCGCCACAGCGCCCACCCTCGACGGCCTCCATCTGATCGGCGCCGCCGCCGACACCTGGGAAGTCGTCGAGACCGAGCTCGTCAGCACCCTCCGCATGGCCAACGGAGCCATGAGAGAGCAGCGCCTGGCGCCAGAGCCCCGCGCCCCCATCATCCGCCGCTGGTACACCGTCACCCTCGACTATCGGAATCTGGGAAGTCTCGCCGAAGAGGTCGAAGCCCGCCTAGCGTTTCCCGGCCCCCACCACCTCACCCTCTGGAAACACGTCACCCTCGGCTACCTCGCCGACGGCCAGCTCTCTGAGTGGGATCTCCCCTGGCGCCACGCGCCCCATCATTTATCGCCACCTGCAGGAGCACCACCTGATCGCTTCACACCTACGGCCCGGCTTGGCTGGGGAAGCCCAGCGCTGTCCATCGCCGAGCCCGACTCCTCCACCTACGCCGCCGGCTCCCCGGCCGCCTCCGACTGCTGGTTCCACCGAGGAGCCCGCACCTTCAAGCTCAACGCCCCGCCCCCCGCAGGCACCCGCCTGATCGTCCAGCTCATCCCCCTCTTCGCCATGGTCACCGCCACCGAAGACACCTCCCGCCAATACCGAGACTGGATCCGCGAGCCCCGCCGCATCGCCCTCGTCGAAACGGAGCAGCCCTGATGCCCCTCGTCGCCACCGCAAGGCTTATTGGTTCTGTGGTCGGGGCGGGGGAGGGGGTCTTGTTGTCGGGCTTCGTCTCTGGTGCCTCCGCCGCCACCCTCACCGGCACCGTGTCCCGCCAGCAGACCGACACCCTCACCGCCCCCGCCCTCGCTTACAACTTCGCCGTCAAGCTCAACGGCACTTGGCTTCCTTCGACCGACCTCCTCAGTCCCTTCGAGGTCGACGAGTCGATCGACACCATCGCCCGCCTCTTCAGCTTCACCCTCGTCGGCCGCCGCTGGTCCATCCAGGCGACCGCCGCCACTTGGACCGCCGCCCCCGTCGAGATCTGGGTCACCGCCGGCCCCATCGGAGCCACGAGGACCTGGCGCCGAGCCTTCGGCGTCGTTCTCACCTGCGAGCAGCTCGAAGGCATCGAGCCCACCCTCCGCGTCAAATGCGGCGATCCGTCGCGCCTCTACGACCGCACCGAGATCTGTCACGAATTCGCCCCTGACGCCGCCCTCACGAGGGGAGCCATCTGCCAAGAGATCCTCGCCGACTTCGGCTTCGCCGCTGACATACCCGCTGGCGCTCTCTACCGCAAACCCCTCCTCACCGACAGTCAAAGGCTGTGGACCTTCCTGACCGCCTTCGGAGAACCGGAGGGCTGGTCCTGGCGCTTCACCGACGACCAAATCGTTCAAGCCTACGTCCCCGCCCTCCGCCAGCCACCGGAGGGCCCGGACGACATCTGGACTCTGCGCGACGTCCTCTCGATCCAGTCCTCGCCGCCGACCGACGTTCCGAGCCAATGGGTCATCCGCTCGACGGAGATCACCCAATCCACCGGAGGCATCCAGATCACCAAGCAGCGCGCCGAAGCCTTCGCTTTCTACGCCATCAAGAAAGCCGTCGCCATGCAGCTCGGAGACGGTACCCGCGAGCCCATGCCCACCTCCAGCGTCGAAGCCTTCCAGATCGTCTCCGTCCTCGAGACCGAAACCCACGAGCAAAACGGCCTCACCATCACCAAGATCACCAGAGAGTGGGGCTGGTACAACCCAAGAGCCGCCAAGCTGCGCACCCCCTTCGCCGATCAAATCAACGGCCCCATAGAAGATGGCTTTTATTGGGCGCAAGCCTTCCTCGACGAAGAAGACTCCTACCGCGCTTGGCGCCAGGAAGCCTTCGTGCAGACCGGAGAACGCCGAGAGCGTCCCGTCTACGACGCCGAAGGCACCGAGATCTCCCGCCGCATCGAGACCTACAAGTGGTACAGCCGCGCGATGGGCGTCCGCACCGTCGGCTCCGACGCCCCCAACGCCATCACCGCCGGCGTCGGCGACGATGACCTGAGCTGGTACCCCTTCGAGATCGCCCTCACCGCCCTCCTGCGCATCGAAGACTTCGGCCTCGCCCAAGTCGACCAAGTCACACTGCACTATGGAGACGCCGGTGCCGTTCTCTCCGAGGTTCAAGAGACCTCCGCCTGGTACTCCCAGCGCACCGCCGTGGTCGGCGTTCCCTGGTACCTCAACTACTCCGGCTCCGGCCAAAGAGACCTCGTCGCTCCCTTCCAGCGCATCCGCAGCAAGACCACGACCAACCACCTCACCGAGGACGGCCTCCTCTCCGGCAAAGTCGAAGCGGAAGCCGGCTGGCTTGCCCCCCGCCGCCTCAGCGGAGCCTTCGACTGGGGAGACTCCAGCTCGAATCTCCAGCAAGAGTTCTGGACCACCACCGGCCTCACCACGACCAGTTACACCATCATCGACGAGTCCACCTACGAGGAGCTCGTCGACGACGGCACCGGAGCCACCACCAAGCTCGTCACCGGCCGCCCCCCGAGGCCCCGCTACCGCCAATCAAGCTGGACCCAGCTTCGCCAAACCCCCTTCGAGATCGTCCTCGAAGATCCCACCGCCGCCGCCTGGTGGGGACCCACCGCCGAGATCCTCAACTTCGACTACCTCCAGTCCCCCGAGGAAGCCGTCGCGCTAGCCCATCGCCGCCGCGCCCGTCGCCTCGCCTTCACCCACACCGTCATCCGCCCCATCTGCAACACCAAACCCGGAGACACCATCCTCCTCATCGACCCGCGCACCAACATCCATCACCGCTGCCTCGTCATCCGCCTCACCGAAACCTGGACTCTCGCCCCGAGACCAAAAATCCTAGCCACCTACACCCTGGAGCAACCCTTATGAGCCATTTGCAGTTGGAAGGGCGGCGGTGCCCCCTCTCCCGGGCGGGGGGAGAGCGATGGGAGAGGGGGACAGGGGGTGAGGTTCTTGTCTCCCCTCTCCCGTTCGGGGGCTGGGAGGGGCGGCACGGGAGAGGGGCCGGGGGTGAGGGCCTCCGGGAGGCGCGGATCGCCGCCGTCCGGAGTGCCGCCGTCCGGAGCACCACCCCATGACCGACAACACCCTCCTACGCTTGCTATCCACCTTCCTCGCCCGCCAAGCGAGAGACCAGTCCCCCGCCCGCACCGCCCGAGTCTTAGGTCGCCACATCGACGGCACCGAGCGCCTCCAGCGCACCGACGCCCTCTGCGTCACCCGAGGCACCCCCGACAGCCACTACACCGGTACCCTCCTCCTGAATCCCAGCCTCGCCGCCTTCCACCGCGCCGGTGTCACCGGCATCGGGACCTCGCATACCATCCCCGCCGGAACCCTCTGGATTGAGACTCTCGATCCATACGAGTACCACCCGGGGCAAACCTATCAAGTCACCGTCACCGGCCGAGGCTTCGACGACACCGTCCAAATCGACTTCCTCGATCCCACTCTCGCCATCTACGGCGCCGCCGAAATCCCCCTCAACCCCGACCTGGAAATCCAAGCCATCACATCCATCGACACCGAGACCCTCCTCCTCGATCTCACCGTCGCTCCCGGAGCCCGCCTCCTCACCAACGCCCCCATCGCCTTCGGAAGACCCGGCCGCGCCCGCAGCCACAAACCCGACGCCTACGCCGTCACCGCGTCCTCCATCCGCCCGCGCTACTACGCCTTCCTTGACCCCGACGATTTCGTCGCGAGCATCTACAACTCGGACGGCACCTGGTTCGCCGACCGCGGCTCTATCGAGCTGCCCAACGAGCTGCCCTCCGCGGAGAACGGCGTCCTCATCCACGAAGACACCCGAGGCGCCGTCGGCCCCGGCGCCCTCGCCTGGAGATCCGGAGATAACGAGATCACCGTCTGGGACATCGACGCCGCCCAGCTCTACACCTATCAGGGAACTATCGCGGCCTACTGCTCGCCACCCGTCTACCACGACGGCCAGCTCTGGTGGGTCGAATTCCCTGACCAGTCTGAGGAAGGACCTGTCACCGGCCAAGCCACTTTTACCCTCCGCAACGCCCTCTGCGACCTGACCGCGTCGCAGCCCATCACCACCGTCCTCTTCACGGCTGTCATCCAGAGCTGGGATCTCGGTCCTCAGGCCAAAGTCGCCTCCAGCCCCACCGGCTTCCTCTTCGAGACCGGCTGGCGCGACAACATCAACCACGAAATCGATGGCCCCGCCGGAGCCAGATTCCTGTTCGGTCCCACGGGAGCCACCGCGCAAAGCGGAGCCGCCATCGATCTCGCCCAGGGCCTCGCCGCCGCAGACGGAGGTTCGGTCGGCCTGGCCGCGCCCTCCAACACCTTGCAAGCTCTGCCTCCGACCCTCGGAGCCCCCTCCGTCGCGCGCTGGCCCGTCACCGGCGCCTGGGCGCTGGCCGAAGGCTTCGGGACCACCTTCAACGCCGCCGTCTCCGCGGATGGCACCGTAGCTCTGCTGTATGGCTATCCGCCGGCGAGCGGCGCCCCGGTCGTCATCGAAGCCCCGAGCACCGCCACCGACGGCGAGCCAGCCATACGAGCCACCGTGGCCAGCCATCCCATTTACGGCTTTCCACCCACCCTGCTTTTCCTCATGGCCTAGCGCCAAGGACAACCCCGATGATCCAGCTCCTCAAGCCCGACCTGACACCCCTCGACTCCGTCACCATCACGCACTTCGAAGCTGGCCAGGACAGCGACGCCATCCCGTTCGTGATCCAGAACACCGGCCCGGACCAGGCCGATCTCCTCCTCGTCATTCAGGCCGAGCACCCCACCACCGGCCTCCTCGTCTCCGCCGGCCTCCCGCCCCTCGACGAGCTTTGGGCCAGAGTCCGCCTCACCGGACCCGAGCCCATCGACTGGGCCGCCATCGGCACCACGAGAGGCCTACACGTCACCACCCTTCAGTCTGGAGCCATCCGCAACGGAGAAATCCGCTTCCGCCCCCCAGCCACTGCCGCCAGTCTCGCCTGGCGCTTCACCCTCGGCATCATCGCCGCCGAAAACTCTCACCCTGTAGGCCCCGGAGCCCGCCAAGGCATCCTTACCGGCCTCGGAGACTACGGCCACAGCGTCCTCCTCCGAGGCTTCCAAGTCACCGCCGCCACGCCGGCCGCCGACCGCGTCCATATCGCCGCCGGCCACGTCATCCACCGCGGCCGCCTTCGCGGCCACGTCGGCATCGACATCACCCTCGACCAGCAAGACGCCGCCAGTGCCCCCCTCGAACCCGGCCAGCTCTATCAAGCCCTTCTCACCGCCGGCGCCAACGGCTTCTCCGTCACCAAGGGACCGCGCGGCACAGTCCCGGTGCGTCCTGCGCCGCCCCCCTGGGAGCCCTCGATCGCGCTCGTCACCGTCCGCCACCAAGCCACAGCTTCTTCCGAGATCGACCCCACCGACATCGAAGACCTCCGCCTCTTCGACCGCTATTGGGCCGAGCCTGGCGCCGGCCTGCACCTCCACGTCCACCCCGGCCGAGCCATCGCCGGCGGCACTCTGCGCTACCACTCCGCACCCACCAACCTCCTCCTCCCGCCGAACGCCACCATCTGCCTCTGGCAGCGAGCCTCGGGTGCCTGGGAACTCACCGCTTTCGCCGATCCAGCCCCAGAGACCACCGCACTTGGTCCCCTCTGGATCGCCACCACCGACGCCGACGCTGTGACCGAGCTGGTCGACCGACGCGTCTTCGCAGCCGACACAGTTGTCCTCCACCTCCGCGGCGATCTGCCCGCCGCACCAAGCGTCATCGCCGAGGCCCTCGTAGTCCACGACGGCCTAGTCTTGGAGGACGTCATCTATCGCCTCTCCGACAATGGGGGAGGCTCCGCCGGCCAGACAGAACTCAATCTTCTGGTGGACGGCATCACCCTCTATCCATCCTTCGCGCTCGACGACCAGCGCCCTGCCTGGCCGTTCGACACCTCAGCCCTCCGCCAGCAGGGCCACATCCATGAGTCGACCAATCTGCACCCCGGCCAGCTTTACCAACTCGTCTCCATCGAGCACCCGACCGGCGGCACCCCTGCCTGGGCGGAGGCCTATCTCCTCTGCCGGAGACCCTGAACCGTCCGTGTTCGTCTGTGCTTGTCCGCACCCGTTCACTGAATGGTCGCAACTCCTGTGTGTTGAACCAGCCCCGAAATCACAGTCAGAGCGTTCGGGTACAGCGCTTCCGATCACGACAGCCCCAAGATTTTCCTCATGAGAAAGGAAGTAGGCTGCAGCGAGTTGTTGGACGGGCGCTCAATAGGCACCCGGACGCCGACCAGAGACCAATGCCTACCTATCCGCTTCCGCTTGAGTGTGACCTAGTGAAGGACGCCGACCAGCTTTCGCAGTCTTTCCCGAGCCTCTAGCCATCCCCTGGCCTCGTTCTCCAACGGAGTGAGATGATCCAGGACCGCTTGATACTCGGAACGAATGGTTTCTACCTCGGGCTTGAGGCGGTTATCAGTAGCCTCTGCCAAGGCCAGTGAGCCCACAACATCTTGGCCCCGCGCTGTAGCACCGTCATCGAGAACTCTGAGGCGCGCATCCGCATCATTTACTTGATCCGGAGTGAGCGAGTCCAACTCGTGCTTCGCGAGGCGCAGTGCCTCCTTGGCCTGATTCAGCCTCGACTTAGCCTCCGCTAGCGCCTTGGCGCCTCGCCGTTCCCGACGTAGCCGCGCCAACTGAATTGACTCCTGCACAAGGAGGTATTCTGCTCCAGCGGCTTCTATCGCCTCCAGCGACTTGGGTTCTCCTATCTGCGAAAAGCGCTCCTTTGCGCGGACTTCATCACGGTCTCTACGATCGGAGCCCAGGACCATCAAGACTAGCGTCTGCTCCCTGAGACTATCGATGCACTCGTCGGCCCGTGCACAGCCCAACTGTACTGGCCAGGGGTAAGTCTCTAGCACATTCCAGACTTTCCAAGGTCTTCTGGCACGGTCCCGGATCATATCGACTTCCCTCTTTGCCTCGTATGCGCCACTCGCCTGCGCCTCGCAGGCTGTCGCCGCGGCTACCTTAAGAAAGTCGGAGTAGAGAATGGCTAGGTCCTGTGGGCTCGACTTGATCTTGCCGTGGGCGTGGGTGTCTTCCCAGTAGCGTTGGAGCCCTCGGACAAGGTCTTTGTGGATGCCAAACTTAATCATCATTTGATCAATTGCTGCTGACGGTGCACCGACCGCTGTGCAGCTGATCTGTTCCACCCTGTCCTGGACGAGCTTATCGACCCGTCTGAGATAGTCCTCCACTGAAACGTCGAGCCTAGAAAGAATGACTTCCGCGCTAGTCTCTGCCTGCTGACCCAAGAGGTAGGGATAGCTTCGCAGCAGATCGAGCGTGCTTTTAGTAAGGCCAACGTCGACGTCCACCTTAAAAGGATCTACCTCGAGGAGACCATTACCATTGGCCTTGGCCTGACCGAGGAAAAGGCCAAGCACGCCCGTTAGACTGAAAATGGCCGCTCTCAGTTGTGTAGACCTAAGCTGCCGGTGTCGCAATGCGCTTTCTCCTTCTGTTCGCTATGTTTCTTCAGTTAACGGCTGGCAAGCCCCGGCGGGCGAGCAGGTGGCATCGTAAGTAGTAGTCACAAAGGCCCTCGATCGAGAGGAACCAGCCCTGCTTCCGAAGGCCATCCCGTTCACCTCAGCGCGCCCAACCTCTACGCTGGAAGCGCCCCGTGAAGTGAAGTGCCAGCTTCGCAGCCAAAGCACCCTCTCACGAGTCCGGTGTTACACCTATATGCATCGTCCGCGGCAGACGGGCATTTTCAACACTCTGCGCACGCCCACCGCGCCACTGTCCCGCCGATTGGCATCCTCTGCCCGGCCGGCCCGGCGCCTGGCCCTCTAATCACACTTTATGATATTTCCGTTTTGCTGACTCCGGCAGTCTCCATGTATATGAATTACTTGGCCATTCACATAGACTACTCCCCTAGGCTCAATCTTATAGATGTAAGTCATAAAGGTCCCTGGATCAGTCTCAACAACCACCGCCATATCTGCACGTTGCGCGGCGGTATACTCCACACCAGCATCTGCCGAGATTTTACGTTCCCAGGCACCCTTAAAATCCACCATGAAAAATTTTAGCGTCTGGAATCCGTTTGCCATGACGACTCTCCTTTTCTTACCTTGGACTGTATGTGAAAATTTTCCGGTGTCTCCGCGCTTATAACCCTGCGGGGGAGGTGCCAGGCTCTTCGCAGCTTTGGCACTCTCTCAGGAACCCGGCGCTATGCTTATACGCATCGCTCTCGGCAGACGGGCAGATCGATTCTGCGCTCAATCGTCTTGAAAGCGGCCCGACGGCGTCAGCTGTACGGTTGCAGCGTGGGCTTTATGCGTCTACTCTCCTCCTTTTTTAAGAACGGTTCTTGCTGGGCTGTGGCAAGTTGATCCGAATTAACACCACGAAAGGACGGACCTGAATGCTTTCAGCCGCCACCGCGTGCTGGGCAAGGTATTCCGCGGCCGCTCCGGATTCTGTGTTGTCAAAGACGATCAAAAACGAGGCAAGCAGCTTGCTGTCGTCATTTTCGCCCCGAGCATATTCCTCTAGCTCTGAGATTGCCTGCTCATGGTATCTTTGCCCCCTCCATAGTTTTATCTCAATAAGAATCCGTCGCCCATAATTTAGGTAAACTAATACATCACTTCGACCGCCTCGTACTGGAACTTCTTTGTAGCTCCGATTAATCAAAAACGCTTGGAGTAACGTGCGGCCGATTTCTTCGCGCGGCGTACCATCCACTACGATTGCACGATGACCTTGCCGCTCAACAAAATCGCGGAACTCCAAAAGCTCACCCAGCATTATTTTCGCAGAATTGACCTGCAATAGTCTATAGATCTTCGCTTGGGCAGCACTCAAGGCGGCGTCAGCGACGGCATTTGCCTGATCCCGCGAACCCCAGTCACCGTAAGGCTGAAGTAACTCTAGCTCCAGGTTTCTGCCCTTAGTCCGCAAGTTGGCGCTAAAGGCTCCGCTCAAGGCTACTATATCCTGAAGCTCGTCCTCAAAGATCTGACGAGGATAAGCCTCTGGGACGCTGAACCTGAAGGTTCTTTGACTTGACATCGAGCTTTCTCCCTAATCATGTCCGATTCCAGACAGATAACGCCTGCGAACTCACCGTGCTGCAAGCGCGTAAGGCGCATTTGTAGTCCGGTGCAGCGCTTGGGTTGGCCGCCCGACTTCACGACTGTTCCATATTTGCATAAGCTGCTAATCTTTAGGCACCGATGGAATTATACTGCGAATCCGCGCGATGCGGAAGACTCCAACTCCCAGAGCGGTGCTGCGTGGAGAAGCGCGGGCGAGATTGCCCAGTGCCCGGAGATGTGCCCCCGGAATAGGTGCCATCCTCTTCGCCGGGCGCTGGCCGCCTCGCCCGTCGGGACTCCGAACCGCCCACCGTCCCTGCCCGTCCGTGCTCGTCCAGGGATAGCGGTGCAGGTGCGGTGCGGTGCGGTGCGGCAGAGAGCAGGCGCCACCCGCTTTACGCAAGGGGTGGGCCAGGGGCGAGCTCCCGCCCCCTCTGCTAGAATCTTCCCTATGAACGCCGCCAAAGAAGAAGTCCTGCGCCTCCTGGACCTTCTCCCAGAAGACGCCTCCCTCGAAGACATCCAGTACCACATCTACGTGCGCCAGAAGATCGACCACGGCCTGGAGGCCGTCGAGGCCGGGCGCACCCTCTTCGAGGAGGAGTTTGACCAGCGGATGGCCAAGTGGCTCGAACCGTAAGGTGGTCAGAAGCAGCCACCCGCGACCTGGAGGAGGCCGCCAATTCATCGCCCGCGACTCCCGGTTTTACGCGGCCACCTTTGCTTCGAGTAGCCCGCACCCCCGCCCGATTCCCCGAAAGCTTGGCCAAGCGAGGGCAGATCGTTCGGGAAGCGCGCACCTTACTGTCGTTCTGCATCATTGACATATAAGTTTTTGGAGATAATATCAATGATTCGATTTGAGCCTCCCGGACTCGAGGACGATTTAAAAAAGGCCCTAGGCAAACTAGAAAAATTTACCCAGCTTGGCGCAGGAGACCTCTCAGACGAACTCGTCGATCCTGCTAGCGAAGATTTCAATCTAGATGAAACCTCGGACTACTCGATCTCCGAAGAGACAGTTGTACCTATTTCGCTTCCACGCTGTGGCGATAGCTGGCCTATAACCTATAGACAGCTCATCGCCTGGTTGTCTGAGCTTGAAGGAGCCGAACTGCTGAACAACGTTGAGTGCTGGACAAATAGGCGATGCCTTCTTAGGGTGAGTGGTAGCTCCATAGAGTTCTTCCGCCTTATTAGAGGGTTCGACCAACATCATGAGCCTCAGAGTGAAGCAGCTATTAACTTCTCTGTCGAAGTTGCCGGCAGGTCATTCGACTGCGAGGTTCGTTCTGGTTTGACGCTATTTGGCATTCTTGTGGTAGCGCAGGGTTCATACGAAAAATTTTTTCCGCCGGTCCTTGAAGATGATCTTTTCATTGAGATTCGCTTCCCTCCAGGGACCGACCGCGAGATCGTTCGCAACCTCGTACTAGCTCTTTTGTTCGAGATTAGTGCGAGTATCGGCATCGATCTTCAGCCATCACCTAGGCCAGAGCTGTACTTCGAGGATACCGAAGACGAAGTTGCGCCGCCCTTCCAGCTAGGTAGGCTTAGACCGCTGATGACTGGAAAGGGCCTGCCAGAACTCCTTAGGCTTTACAGCGACGCAACAGCGGTAAGTGACCCTGGCCTTCAAGTTGTCATGTATGCCAAGGTTATCGAGTTTGTGTCGCAAACTGTTGTGCGAACAAACACAACGGAGATCATTAGAAAAAAGCTTCTAACCTCGCGAGGCCTTGATCCTGATGCCGCCTTCATACAAGAGCTTCAAGAATCGTTTGAGGATCTTCGCGCCTTCAGGCAGGACCGTGAAGCCATAAGAGCTGCTATTGAGGTGGCCTGTGACGTAAATTCGCTTGTCGACTCTGTGCCGCCGTTCCTGAAGGAACTGAAGAAGCTACGAAGGGAATCCTCCGAAGACGAGCGCGCCAGAGCTTTGACAGCTTTTGCTGTAGCTCTTGTCGATACAAGAAACTCTATCGTCCATGCTAAGCCCAACTACAGATCAACAGGACATGAGTGTCCGGTGCCCCAGCTGTATGAGTTTGCAGAGCTAGCAAAGAGGTCTGCGCAACAGGCCATTCGATGGTTCCATGGAAGGCCCGAGCATCAGAGGATTTCTTGAGTGGGCTCGCCGCACTCCCGACACCTCTCTCAACCCCCTCCCCTCCGCACTTCTCCGGTTTCCTGTCCCCCGCCGAGATCAACCGAAGGCCCTGCGCGGCCTGGAACGGCACCTGGTCGCGCATCACGTAGAAGCAGGCGCGGGCCATTTTGACAGGCTACCGCCCGCTGGGCGATGCCCCCTGGGCCTCGTCCCCTGTGCGGCTCCGCTTCCCTGAGCTATCATTCCTGTGCATGTTCTTCCACTCCCGCTTCCCCGAGATGTACCTCTGGCCCGAAATCGGGCGCTATCATCTCGAGGAGAATCTCTGCACCACCCCCGGTCTACCTCACCGCCTCTTCTACGCGAGGCGAAGAGCTTCGGGAAAGAAGTATTTGAGGCCGACGATATCAGGAGAATGAAAGCATTGGCATCACGTTTTACAGGTTCTGTTTTGGTTTTTGCCACAATGAAACAGGGGAGTGATTTATCCGAGAATGAGGTTGATTGTATTGCCGAGCTGGCAGAATGGGGTCGTGAATACGTCAGGGAAAGACATCAGGCCAGAGCTCCTGTTATCGTCCTAACGGGCACGGAGTTATTCTCTCGTTCGCTTCAAGAAGCATGGCTGCAAAAAGGGGGTAGGCATGCCGACTTCGCGAAACAGCGCAGAGTCGACAAATTACGAGTACTCGCTAACCTGACGCAGCAGTTATACCTTAACATGCCATCGTATGAAACTTGGTTCGAGTCCGAGTGGGAGCAGAGACGCAAGCAAGGGGGCCGCCCAGTCTCTAGCGACGGCTCCATCTGATATCGAAAGGAGTAAACCTCATGGCGCAGCCACGACCCCTCCGGGGTGAGGTGCCAGGCTCTTCGCAGCTTTGACACCCTCTCAGGGGGCCAGGGGTTGCACCGATACGCATCGTCGCTGGAAGCCCGGGCACAGATCAGCTCCGTATGTCAGGAAGCAGGCTACCATCTCCTGTTATCGAGTTTCGAAGAATCCGAGAAATCATGCTCCCTCGAAGTCGGACTTTCCGCCGGAGAGGTGCCAAGCACTTCGCAGGTGCTAGCTGTCCAATGCAGTGACCGGTTATGCACCACTGCTTTGGACAGGATTAAGGGCATCTACTTGGGCATAGAGTACCAGACGTATATAAGTACGCTGCATGCAAAGGCGGTTGGCAATCCAAGCTCTATAAACACATACAGGCGGCGGATCTGGACAGTCTCGCGTAGCACATCTAGCTGCGCCTCAAGCATTAATTGCTCCTGTAGCTGCTTCTTACCCTCCAATTGACTTTCAAGGTGTTCGCTGGCCATATTATTTCGCGCATCGAACCAAGGACGTAAGTGTGCATCGAAGAGTTCTGATATCGCCAAAGGCCTCCTCAACTTAATGTCGCCTTGATCTAATTGTGAGGGGCTGTGAAGGTGGTCATACTCTTCAACCCCATCCACAAAGCAGCTCACGTCCTTGTCAAGTCGCTCAAGGATGCTCTTCAGGAAGCCTTCATGACCTTCGACCAACTCCCTGAAGTCTTCTATATTCCGCATTTTGTCGAGGTCAATCTTTACGGCGCGAATATCTATGTTTTTAAAAATGGGTTCGCCGTTATGCGACCTAGCTTTCTCGTAGATCACATATTTTTCGCCAATTTGGTGAAACAACTCCTGCCAGAAATATACTTCTAGCATTCGCTTGGACCAACCTACATTCACAAGCGCCTGGAGTTCCGAGGCTACATTGGAGTCCTTTCGGCGAGCCAAGGACGCACGTTTCAGATCGAGAGCTGCTCTAGCAAGAAATATTAGGAGCACTGCGATGACAAACGACAAGTACCATAGCAGCGTGGTCCGATTTACAGTGATCGTCACTTCGTCGATCTTTATGTTACCGACGTTAAAGAGCACTATAACGAGGAGTATCAGGGAGGTAGATAGCAGAGTCCACTGATACTTCGAGGTTTCCTGGTTAAGTTGCGGCTCGGCGGCCTTCATCCCATAGTCCACAAGCAAATTATAGCCCTTCATGAAAACGTCATGAGGAACCGCCGGCTGATTACCGAATACAATCGGAAACTGGGTCTTGATGACGGTCTGAATCTCGGGATCAGCAGCCATAGTGTTGAGACTCCTCACTCATTAGCTTGGTCAACTATAAGGGAAGAACTTTGGATAGACGCATGCTGAGCGAAACCGCTGAGAGTCCGACCTGCTTCCTTTTATGGAGAACAATACACAGGCCAAAGCCGGCACGGGCCGCCAGCGCTACCTTGATCGAGCGTCTTGCAACGCTCCAGTTGCGCTTGGATTCCTTCGGAAAGAGTCTGGGCCTCCATGATAGCCCTCCGACAGCGACTTTGTTTGCGCAACTATACCGCAGTTTCCACACTTCTTCCCCTTTCGCACTGCCCCTACCGGAGACGAGCTGAGGAGAGGTGCCGTGGACAGGTGCGGTACCGGGGAGAGGTGCTGCGGGAGAGGCGGGAGAGGTGCCGGGCTCTTCGCAACTTTGACACTCTCTCTAGAGCCCGGCGTTACACCTGTACGCGCCACCCTCGGGGCAGACGGACAGATCCGGGCACCGTGCGCACGCCCCAGCGCGCCGCGGCCCCGGCGGTCGGCATCGACCGCCCGGCCGCACACTCAATTATCCAGTTGACACGGCCGGCCGACTGACTCAGGCGTCTCTTCTCTCCTGGTTTGCCCCGCCGGTCCCCTGAGGACCTTTCTCCTTGCGCAGCAGGAAGGTCATATACCGGCGGAGCCCTTCCGCGATCTGCTCGATACTCGCTTCGGCTTCCGGATCAAGAGTCGGCTCAACGTCTGGCTTCGTCATCTGGGATCTCCTCTAGAGTTTCATGGACCTTCCTTGAACCGAGGATGCCAAAGGGCCAAACTGCGAGCGGGAGACTTTTCACGACTTGGGTAGATCGGTAACGCCCAGGCTCCTACACTCCCAGAAAGGCAGTGTCTCTATGCGCGCAGTCCTTCTCTTCCTCCAGGCCCTGGTCGGTGGAGGTGCCCAGACAAACGCGGGCGGCACCTGGGATCCGTGGGGCGGGGAACCTCGGCCCACCGGCAGCGGAGTGTGGGACCCGCTCGGTTAAAGCCACCTCGAAGCATCCTTCTCCAAGGAGGAGAAGAGCCGCGAGATCTCTTCTCCTCTTGAGTTGCGATATGCTGCAATCCAGGGAGGACGAAAGATGGACGGGCATATTTCCATGGAGCGGCTGCGCCATTTATTCTCGTATGGGGCAACCCATTCCGAGGTGAATGACGGGGTGGCCCACATCATCGCCTGCCCGAGTTGCTGGGATACCGCCGCGGAAGCCATCGCCTCTCTCCGGTCGACGAAGGAGCTGGTCCCCGCCAAGAGAGGCCGCCCCCCCGTGCATCCCTTCCAGGACGCCCGCGAGGCGCTGATCGTCCTGATGGACATCGAGGAGCAGAGAAGCCTGGGCTTGATGAGAGCCAAGGGCTGGTGGTCCGAGCTGAAGGATCTCCAGCCGCGCGATCAGGCCGAAAAGGTCAAGTCGGTGGCAGCCATCCAGAAACGGGAGGTCTTCGAGACCATCATTCGCCAGGCGATGCTCGTCTCACGGAGAGATCCGTTTGAAGGCGAGCACCTGGCGCAGTCCGCCCATCAGCTTGTCGAGCACCTCCCCTCCGCGGAATTTCCCCCGCAGATCAAGAACGGCTTCCGCCTGTCCGCACTGACCGCGGTCGCGAACAGCCGCCGCCTCGCGGGCAACTGGGCCGGCGCCTTGTCCGCCATCCGCGACGCACGAGTCCATTTCTTGAGCGGCGAGGGTATCCCCGAGGATCGAGCCCGGCTCCTCGCCATCCACGCCGCACTGAGCTGCGACACAGGCCTCTTCGAGGACGCGTTCCATCTCTTTGGCCAGGCAGCGAGCATCTATGAAGAGATCGGCCATCTGGCAGGCCTGACGACGGTGACCATCCAGGAAGCAGATGCCCTGCTAATGACGAACCTTCCAGGAGAGGCGCTCAAGAAAGCCACCACCGTTCTGCGCTCCGTCCCCTCCGTCCGGCTGGAGATGCTCGCCCGCAGCATCGTCACCGAGAGCATGATCGTCCTCGGCAGACTTTCGGGAGCCGTCAGGAGCTATGAAGCCACGAGGCCACTCTACGAGGAGCTGGGGGACGAGCTCACGCTCTTGAAGGCTGATTTCCTGGAAGCCCTCATCCTGGACGCCCAGGGCTGCGCCCGCGAGTCCGAGAAGCTCCTCAGAGGAGTCATCGCCGGAGTGACCGAGCTGGAGATCTACCGCCTCTCCTTTCTCTGGCGCGTCGCGCTCCTCGAATCGCTCCTCAAGAGAGAAGCCCTCGGGAAAGCGGCCCAGGTCTGTGAGGAGACCCTCCAGCTCCTGGAGAAGACGGACGCCATCCACGCCCAGATGTCTCAGGTCTGGAAAGCCCTCCTTGCCGCCGTCGAAGGCCAGGCCCTGGAGAAATACCACCTCGAGGAGCTGAGGAACTATCTCGTCAGGCACTGGACCTCTCCAGCACCGAGCCTGCCTCTCTTCTTCAAAGCCAAGCAGTAGAACGGCGCGGCACAGAGAAACAGTCAGCCCATCCGCACCGCTGCTGGCAGACGGGCAGATCGGACGCTATGCGTCCGCCCCCAGGCGCCACGTGCCCGGCGGTCGCTGTCCACCGCCCGGCCGGCTCAGCTCTTTCCGGGTAGGGAGAAAAGCCCTTTCCGCCCGCCTTTTCCGGCCTTCTAAAAACTCTTCGTGCTCGGTAGGCACCTGAAAGCACGGTGAAGGTGTGCCTTCGTGTTTTCCGTCGCGGCTCATCGTAAAATGTTTTCCGGGTTCGCAATAAAAACGAACCCACTCTCAGAGGAGGTGTCCAATGACCATGTTGCGTAGAATCTTGATCGCCAGCGCACTCGCCGTTGCCATTGCCAGCGTCCCCTCGCACGCCGCAGCTCAAAGAGAAACCCCGCCCCAAGCCAAAGCCTCCGCGTCCGGAAACCTCTCCACCCTCTGGAGCGAACTTGCCGCCTGGTTCAGATCCGAGGTCGCGCCGCCTCCCCCTCACACAGGGTCAGGAGCAACGACTGACGAGGGCATCAGCTGGGACCCGTGGGGCTAAGGTGAAGGGGTGAACTTTGGCGACTCCTTCCGCGTATACTCACCGCGGTTTCCCTCCGGAAGGAGTGCTGATGGACTTGAATCGCAAGCGAGTTGCGAGCGCTGTAAGAGTGCGAGAGCTAATAGATGCAGCGTTCGCAACTCGCTATCAAGACTTGAGAACCATGCTCAGGCTTTCCAGCAGGGCTGTGGCCCTGGCGGAAGAGAAGCGCCACGAGCTTCCAGCCGAGCTCGTCGTCGCCGCGTGGACCCAGTACGGGAATGCGTTCCGAATTGCCGGTCGCTATGACGAGGCGGAGAAGGCGCTTCAGCGAGCAGCCGCGCTGCCGGTCTCCGACCAGGCGACGAAGATCAATCTCCTTGAGATCACTGCCAACCTTTACCGCATCACCGGGAGATCGGAAGCCGCGATCCGCTTGCTCACCGAAGTAATCGAAATGCAAAGACCGGGCGGTGACTCCAATAGCATGGCGCGAACCTACAACCTGCTTGGGATCACCTATCTGAGAAACGGAGATCGGCGCCGCGCGCTTCGCTCCTATCGGACCGCTCTTGACCTCTTTACGGCCGACGCGGCCCCCGATGTCGTTGCCTCAACAGGCCATAACATCGTGGAAATCCTCCTTGAGGAAAAGCGGCTCGGGGCGGCTGCTTCGATCCTGGTGATCTTGGAGCCCTTCTATAGCCGGCTCACGTCCACACGCCTGGCCGCCAAGGCAGAGTGGGCACGCGCACGGCTGTGCCGCGAGTTGAAGCACTTCTCCGCCGCCCGAATGGCCTACGAGCGCGCCTATGAGCTGATGAGCAGCGACCCGCTTTCCCCTGAAATCGCCGAGCTGGCCAAAGAGATGGCCGAGCTCCCTCCGCCCGACCTCAGCCCCGCCTGAGGCCCAAAAGGGCCGCCCTAACTTAGCCCGGGGCACCGCCCTGGGTCGGCGGCCACGCCGCACACATCCGTTGTCGGCATCGCCACCAGGGCACCGCCCTGGTTCGGCCACCACGCCGCACGCGCCCGTTGTCGCCGTCCGCATCCGCTGTCGGCCACCGCCGCCCCGGTCCGTGCTTGTCCGTGTCTGTCTGTGCCGGTCCATGTTTTTCGGGCGGTGGCGCCCCTCTCCCGGGCGGGGGGAGTGCGTGTGGGAGAGGGGACGGGGGTGAGGGTTACCCCGTCGTCCGCGACAAATCCTTCTCCAACCGCTGCACCCGTTCCTCCGTCTCCGCCTGGCGTCCCTCCACCCGGCGAATCGCCTCCGTCAGCGACTGGATCAGCTCCTCATCCGTCGGCCCATCGGCCCTGGCGATGGCAGTCTGCTCTCTGCGAATCGCGGTCGCCAGGTCGTCCAACGTCGCGCCGTAGCCGGCGAGCACCCGCCCCAGGTTCTCGAGCGTCGGGCGAGGGATCTCGTTCTCCCATCGCGAGATCTGCCCCTTGTCGATCTTCAGCGCATCAGACGCTTGCGTCTGCGTCAGGAAGCCCGCACGCATCCGGAGCGTAGTCAGAGCCTTTCCGAGGCCCTCGAAGGGATCTGGCAGCGTTTCCATAGAGTGACATCCTAGATGTTGCCCAGGTCAAAATCAACCCCTGGCCTTGCGCTGCCCTGCAACTTCCTTCTTGACATCGTTGCGAAGTGCCGCATACAGTCTTTCCGCATGACATACCCGTTGCGGCACACCCATCCGCCAAGGCCAAGACATCGCCAAAGCATCCCCGCTGGGTCCGCTGGCGTCCCGCCCGCCCGTCCGTGCCCGTCCGTGAAGTCCGTGTCCGTCCCTGTCGCCATCCCACACCCACACCCAACTCCAAGGAGCCCCGCAATGAGAGTCCGCCTCTCCTTCGCCGTGGAGCGCGTAGTAAAACCTTCATAAACCTTTCTAAACATTGAACCTGGGCCACGTGCCCGTTACGCAAGGAGTGTTCCCCATGTTCGACTCCAAGGCCACCGGTGTGCCCACCGCCCAGGCCAGTGACGGCTCCATCTTCTTCACCGGAGCCGACACCCGTGGCCGCTGATCCCATCGGCGCCGTCCTTGCGCGCTCGAAGCAGAGAGGCACCCGCCTCTTCGTCCTCGTCCTGATCGCCTACTCCGCCGACACTCGCGGCGAATGGAGCGTCAACCTCACCACCCTCGCCCGCCTTGCCCGTCTACAGCGCCGCCAGCTCCTCGAAATCCTCCACCACCTCACCGCCGCCCAGGAGCTCGAGATCCGCTCCAGCAAAGGCCACCACGTCCCCTCCACCTACCGCCTCCTCCTCCCGGGGACCCGTGCGGAAATCCGCACCTCTCCGGTGCAGAAAACCGCACCCGTTCCGCCAACCCGTGCGGAAAACCGCACCTGTTCACCGCCGCAACCGGTGCGGGAAACCGCACCACCGGCCCCCTTCTTCCCCCCACACCCCCCATTAACCCCAGAATCCCCCTCCCTCCCTCTTCTCTCTTCACCGTCTCTCCCTTCGGGAAAGGGAGAGAGAGAAGGAGGGGAGGGTCGGAATTCAGCGACCACAGCCGCTACCGCCGCGATCGAGACCCAGCTCCGCAACGCCGGCATCTCCCTCCCCGTCTCCAGCCAGATTGACGGCTGGATCACCCTCCTCGGCCTCGGCCCCCTGCAAAACCTCCTCGCCCGCCTCATCGCCGCCGACCTCGCAGGCAAGGCACGCCCCGCCGCCTACATCAACACCTGCGTCCTCGACCGCGCAGCCAACCCCACCGGCGGCCAATCCGGCCAGCCTTCCGACACCGCCGCCGCCCGGCCGCGGCACCGCACCCTCCCACCCTCCATGGCCGCCGGCGCCGACGATCAGCGCAGAGAGCAGATCCGCCGCCTCACCGCCATCGCCAAAAAAGAAAGCCACCGCTCATGACCCCCTGGTCCTGCATTGCCTGCCGGGAGCCCCAGGTCCGCTGGGCACCCCTCCCCCCCGATCGTCTCTGCCACACCTGCCGGGACACCGCCGCCAACCTCGCCCAAGCCGAGAAAGCCGCCGGCATCCCCGCCCGCTACCGCCACTTCACCCGTCACACCTGGACCCACCACTTCAACCGCCCCTGGCCCGACGAAGTCGACCACTGGACCGGACACCCCCACTGGCTCGCCATCTGGGGCCCCACCGGCACCGGCAAAACCGGCCTCGCCACCGTCCTCCTCGCCGAGCATCTCCGCGGCCAGGGAGGCGCGGCCCGCACCGCCCACTGGATCTCCGCCCTATCCCTCGCCGAGCAGCTCCGCCGCGAAATCAACACAGACGGCGACGTCCTCGCCCCTCTCCTCGTCACCGGCCTCCTGCTCATTGATGAGCCCCTCGCCGTCGACGCCACCCCCTGGTTCTTCGACCGCCTCAGCCTCCTTTGCCGCACCCGCGACGAAGCCGGCCTGCCGACCATCGTCACCCTGCAGCAAAACCCCGAAGCCCTTCTGGACAAAAACCCGCCGGCGCCGCCCGCCCTCATCTCGCGCTGGCTCTCCGGCCTCCGCCTCTTCTTCGGCGGCGAAGACGTCCGCCTCCGGGTGAACCGCTGATGGCCCCCCGCGCCCTCCTCTTCAGCGAAGAATCCGAGAGAGCCGTCCTCGGCGCCGTCCTCCTCGATCCCACACTCCTCGCCGCCGTCCGCGACCGGCTCGATCCGTCCTCCTTCTGGCAAGAGCGCCACGCCGCGATCTACAGAGCCATGCTCGCCGTCGCCGACGCCGGCAGCACCCCGGACCACCGCACCCTCCAGGCCCACATGGAGCAAGCCAACACCTGGACAGCCTCCGGCGGCACCGCCTATCTGGCCGCCCTCGACCTCGACCTCCCCGACCTCGACCGCATCACCGACTACGTCGAGATCGTCCGCGAGCGCGCCGACCGCCGCGAGCTGCTCGCCCTCACCCGCCGCACCGGCACCGCGGCTACCGAGACCCCGGCCCCCGTGAGCGAGCTGCTCGCCCGGCTCACCGCCGACGCCCAGACCCTCCTCGCCGGCGCCGTCCCTGTCCGCTGGACACCCGCCGCCGACGCCGTCGAGGCCATCCTCCAAACCGTCGAAGAAGGCCGCGCCAGCGCCCTCCAGGGCATGCCCACCGGCTTCCCGGACTACGACCGCCTCGGCCCCACCCTCCTCCCCGGCTGCCTCTACGTCATCGCCGGCCGCCCCGGAATGGGCAAGACCTCCCTGGCCCTCGACCTCTCGCGCCACCTCGCCATCGCCTGCGGCCTCCCCGTCGGCATCTTCTCCCTCGAAATGCACCGGCCCGAGCTCGCCCTGCGCCTCCTCACCGCCGAAGCCGGCGTCCCCACCCGCAACGTCCGCGCCGGCGATTGCAGCGAGCGCCAGTGGAAAGAGATCTTCGGCGCCGCCCGCCGGCTCACCGCCGCACCGTTGCGAATCGACGACACGCCCGACCTCACCCTCAAAGACCTCGAAGGCCGGGCCCGGCGCCTCAAGACCGACCATCCGGACCTCGCCCTCCTCGTCGTCGACTACCTCCAGCTCGTCACCGCCGGCGTCCGCGACCGCCGCCAGGAAGTCGCCCTCATCAGCCGCCGCCTCAAGACCCTCGCCGGCACCCTCGGCCTCCCCATCGTCGCCCTCTCCCAGATCAACCGCGAAAACACCCGCCGCGCCGATCACCGCCCCACCCTCTCCGACCTCGCCGAGTCCGGAGCCATCGAGCAAGACGCCGACCAGGTCACCTTCGTCCACCGCCAGGAGATCTACACCCCCGCCGACCAGGCCATCCGCGGCCTGGCCGAGCTGATCGTCGCCAAGCACAGGCACGGCAAAACCGGCACCGTCGAGCTGTCCTGGCGCGGCGCCACCACCTCCTTCCACAACCCGGCCACCCTGGCCACCCTGCCCCTCACCGGCCCGGATCCCTTCTGATGCGCATCTCCCCCGAGCAAGCCCGCGTCCTCCTCCCCCAGATCGACCCCGCGCGCCTCCTCGCCGGCTGGCCCGTAGGTCTCCGCGACGGCGCCCTCCTCGCCCTCTTCTCCGTCGGCCTCACCGCCGGCGAGATCGCCCACCTGAGCGCCTCCGCCGTCTCCATGGAGCGTGGCGGCCTCCACGTCACCGTCCAGCGCCACCACCACCCCTGGTCCGTCGCCCTCTCGACCGACCCCGGAGCCCGCCTCCTCGCCTGGCTTACCGAGCACCGCATCTGGGGCACCACCGAGCCTGTCCTCACCGGCTACCAGCAGCCCCTCTCCGAGTCCGCCGTCCACAAGATCCTGTATCGCTACCAGGACCTCTCCGCGCCAAACCGCAGGAGAAAGCCATGAGAGTCGCCCTCTATGCCCGCACCACCGCCGCCGATGGCCAAGACAACCTCGACGTCCTCCTCGCCGGCTTGGCCGCCCACGCCGCCCAGAGAGGCTGGGACATCGTCCTCCAGTGCACCGACCCCGGCCCCTGGCCCGAAGGCAAGAGAGAAGGCCTCAGACGCCTCACCGAAGCCATCCGTGCCACCCGCGAGCCCGCCGTCCAGGCCGTCCTCGTCCCTTCCCTCGGGCACCTCGCCCGCTCCCTCCGCCACCTCACCGACCTCGGCCGCCTCCTCGCCACCCGCAACATCGCCTTGATCGCCCTCGACGACCACCTCGACACCACCGACCCCGGCGGCCACCTCCGCTGGCGAGACTGGCTCACCCTCTCCGTCCGCCTCACCACCCATCACCGCGGCGAAGCCGCCAAAATCGCCCACCTCCGCAACCCCGCCGCCCCCTGGGGCCGACCACCCATCACCTTCAACACCCAAGAGCTTCTCGACCACTGGGAAGGCCGCGGAGGCCGCCACCCCCTCACCCAGAGCGAGCTCGCCGCCAAGCTCGGCCTTTCCGTAGCCACCCTCCGCAAGCACCTCAAGGCACTCCGAGCCGCTGGCCTCCTCGACGTCACCGCCCGCCAACGCAACCTCGCCGCCCGGCGCCCCCTCCGCCGCGGCGGCCGTCCCGCAGCCCCCCTCGACGACGCCACCCTCACCGCGGCCTGGTCGCAAGGCACCAGCCTCACCGCCCTCGCCCGCCACCTCCACGTCAGCCGGAGCCGCCTCCGCGCGCGCCTCCACCACCTCGGCCTGGAGCCAAGGAGCAAGAACCATGTCGACTGAGCTTCGAGGCGGCCTCCACGAGCTGATGAGGCGCCTCGCCGAGGGCCTGCCGCGCCGCGAATGTCTAGCAGCCCTGGGAGACTGCCGCGACCTCACCACACGAGAGCTGGCCTTCCTCGAACAGGTCTCCGTCCGCACCCTCGAAGGCTGGGCCGAGCAAGGCGACGGCCCGCCCTACCGCAAAGCCGGCCGCAAAACCGCCCGGCGCCGCTACCCTCTGGCCGGCTATCTCGACTGGCGGTCCAAGACCACCCTGAGCTGCGCCATCGAGAAGCACAAAAATCTGCGCTGACTTTGTACGACTTTTGTACGACCCCCTCAAAAAGGAGTCACTTCGCAAATGCAGAGACAACCAGCAGATTCGACTAAGTTGTTCTTTTTGAGGGACTTACGAGGAGGAAATTGGTCGGGACGCCGAGATTTGAACTCGGGACCCCCTGAACCCCATTCAGGTACGCTACCAGACTGCGCCACGTCCCGACCGAAGCTGCGGATGCTACGGGGACTTCGAGCTGAGGAGGACCAGAATTTCGCGGGCTTCCTGGAGGGCTCTTGTGATCCCCGAGCGGAGAGTTTGTATCCGTTCGGCGGCTTCCGTGTCAAGCGGCGGCGGCAAGATCGGAACCGGCGGTGGCTCCGGTGGTTGCCGGGCGGTTCGGCGGGTAGGAGGTGGGAGGCGGACAGGAGGCTCAGGCTCTGTTGCCTTCGCAGCATCTTCGTCCACGGCCTCCCCTGACGCCGCTTCCGCTTCGATCGGGCCGCCCTCGTCGTTCGGCGGCAGGGCGCCACTCGCCAACTCTGTTTCCAGCTTCTTCTTGGCGCCGGCAATCGTGTAGCCCTCTTCGTAGAGAAGCTCCTTGATCCGCCGGATGATCCCGATCTCTTTCTCGTTATAGACCCGCTGCCCGGAGCGGCTCTTGCTTGGCGCCAGGGCCGGGAACTCGGTTTCCCAGTACCGTAGCACATACGGCTGGATGCCGAGCGCTTTGCAGGCTTCCCCGATCTTGTAATACAGACGCTTCTGGACCCGAGCCTTGCCGACCATTCTGGGTTACTCGCGCTCCTTTCGCCGGCCTTTGTGTCCGTCGATGGTGATCTCGTCCTTGAGCTTGCGCGACGGCCGGAAGCTCAACCCCTTGTGCGACTCGATGAACATCTTCTCGCCGCTCACCGGGTTGACGCCGACCCGGCCCGGCCGCGTGGTTACCTCGAAGGTGCCAAAGTTCTTGATGCGCACCGTCTGCCCTTGCCCCAGAGATTTCTTCACGGTGCGGAAGATGACGTCGACGATTTCCGCCGCTTCGTCCTTGGTCAGGCCGCCGTGGCGGTCGTAGACCACGTCCACGAGGTCGGCCTTGGTCCTGCCGGTAGCACTACCGGAGGTTTTACCGAGACGATGGTTCAGGCTTTTCTTGTCCACCATGATCGTGGCTCGGAAAAAGTGTCCTTTCAACAGCCTCAAAAGGCTGAAGGATTGCCTGAAGTATAGGGAATCAAACCCGCACCGACAAGGCCGACCGGTAGCCCTCCCGGTAGCGTGCCGCCACGGCGTCCCAGGTCAGCTCGCTCTCTGCTTTGCGGCGCCCGCACTCCCCCATCTCCCGGGCAGGCCCGCGGTCTCCGAGCAGGCTCAGGAGAGCCTTCAGCAGCCGGCGCGGTTCTCTCTCCGGGACCAGTAGCCCGGTCTTCCCGTCCTCCACAGCGAGGGGGATGCCTGAAATTCCGGAGGCGACGACGGGCAAGCCGCTCGCCATCGCCTCCAAGATGACGTTGGGCAGACCGTCCACGTTCCCCTTGCTGTCATGCACAGCCGGCAAAACGAAGAGGTCGGCGGCGCGGTAGAGGTCGGGCAGGGTGTCGCGCAGCACGGAGCCAGGGAGGTGGACCCTGCCCGGCCAAGCCGACGCGACAGCCAAGAAGCGCTCCAGCAGGTCGCCGCCGCCGGCCAGCACCACGTGTGCCTCCGGCTGGGCCGCTAGGAGGTCGGGAAGGACTTCCAGGAGGACCTGAAAGCCCTTCTTAGTCGCCATCCGGCCGACGCCGAGGATGAGCGGCGCCTCGGTCGGGATGCCCAGCTTCGCGCGCCAGATTCCCCGCCGGTCCGGCGCGGGCGAGAAGGCGGCGACATCCACGCCGTAGGGGATGACCCGCGAGCGTTCCTCCGGAAAACCGCCCAGCGCACGCACCCGGTCCACCAGCTCTGGCGAGCAGCCGGTGAGCAGCCGCGCCCGCTCCAAGGCCCAGCGGGCCAGGCGGCGCACACCGGGTTTCTCGGCCAGGAAGACGTCGCTGCCGTGCAGGCCGATCGCCAGAGAGGGACCGAGAGAGACAGAGGCGGCGATCACTCCGTTGGGCACGATCCAGTGGGCGTGAACGAGATCGAAGCGGCGCCGGCCGAGCTGGTGCCGTATCGCGCGGCGCAGCGCGACTGCGTAGAGCGGCGTCGCCAGAACGGCGCGCGCCTTGACGCGCTCGTCCGCCTCCAGGGTGCGGCCGTAGCCCAGCACCTCCCAGGTCTCGGGGGCGTAGCGGAACGTCACCACCTCGACGCCTTCTTCTTCCCAAGTCGCGGTCAGCCCTTCGGCATGCGGAGTGAGGACGGTCACCCGGTCGCCGCCGCGGGCCAAGCCGAGGGCGAGATCGCGGATGAACGGCCCCGCGGTGTCACCGGCGAAACGGGGATAGGTCTGGGTGAGGAAGAGGAGATCCAGGGCCTATTCCAATCGTTCTTTGACGGAATAGCTGTCGGGCCGGTGGAAATTCTTGAAGGTGATCATCTCGCCGAGGAGACCCGTGGTCAGCACCTGGATGCCGAGCAGCATGAGCAGGACGCCGAGCAGGAGGAGAGGCCGGTTGGACAGATATTCGCCGCCCAGCCAGCGGATGGCCAGGTAGAGGTTGATGCCGAAGCCGCCGGCCAGGAACACCAGACCGAAGGCGCCGAAGAGGTGGAGCGGCCGGCGGGTGTAACGGGTGATGAAGAGGACCGTGATGAGGTCGAGGAGACCCTTGTAGAGGCGGTCCCAGCCGTACTTGCTGGTCCCGTAACGGCGCGGATGATGGTTGACCGCGATCTCGCCGATGCTGAAGCCGCGGCGGCTGGCCAGCACCGGAATGTAGCGGTGGAGCTCGCCGTAGACCGAGATCTGCTCGAGGACCTCGCGGCGGTAGGCCTTGAAGCCGCAGTTGAAGTCGTGGAGGTCGACACCGGCCACCCGCCGCGTCACCCAGTTGAAAAGAAGGGAAGGGAGGCGCTTCGAGATGGGATCGCGGCGGTGCTCTTTCCAGCCGGAGACGAGGTCGAGATCGCGGGTCTCGATTGCTTCGAGAAAGCGGGGGATCTCCTCGGGATCGTCCTGGAGGTCGCCGTCCATGGTGATGATGATGCGCCCCCGCGACTGGTCGAAGCCGGCGGATAGGGCGGCGGCCTTGCCGAAGTTGCGGCGCAGGCGGACCAGCTTGACGCGCGGATCGGTCTCGTGAGCCTCGCGCACGCGGTCCGGCGTGCCGTCCCGCGAGCCGTCGTCGACGAAGACGATCTCGAAGCTGCGCCCCAGGCCGTCGAGCACCGCCGCCACCCGGGACGCCAGCTCGCGCACCGTCCCGGCCTCGTCCATCACCGGCACCAGGACCGTCACGTCCACCTCCGCCGCAGTGGAGCTCAACGTGCTCATCGGGAGGATTGTAGCCGCCGCGTCCGCAGGAGCTCCATCGCGGCGGTCCGGCCGCTGCGCATGGAGTGGTCCATGTTGAAGTACTGCCACTCGCCGAAGCGGCCGATGTTCCAGATGCCGTGCTCGCGCAGCCAGGAACGGATGATCGCCACGTTCTTCGTATGATCGAGGTCATAGATGATGTATGCCGGCACGATCTCCTCGGTGTGCACCAGCTCGATGCGGTCGTCCGGACGCAGGATCTTCGCGAGCCTGAGGGCCTCGATGGTCTTCGCGACCGCCGTGTCGCGGTCGAGGGGCCGGCGCTTGGAGAAGGCGACTTCGGTGGCGATCGAGCTCTTGCCCGGCGGCACGGTGTCCGGGCTGAAGGTGGCCGGGAACGACAGGCGGTGGAAGGGGAACGGCTCCTCGTAGAAGTAGATCCAGTGCTTGTCCGAGATGTCCGGACGGTCGATCCCCAGGTTGATACAGTAGATGCCCTGGTAGCGCAGGCTTCCGCAGGCGTTCTCTACCTCCGGCGGCACGCCGGTGAAAAAGCGCGGGATCGACGGCAGCGGCAGCGAGAAGAGGAGGTGGTCGAACGGCACCACCTCGCCGTCCGCGAAGACGATCTGCTTCTGCGGCAGCTCGATGCGCTCCGCTCGGCGTTCGAGGTGCACGTTGCGCAGCCTTGCTCCCAGAGCGCGCGGGAGCGGCTCGATGGCTCCCTTCTTCGGATACCAGAAGGAGGAGGTCGCCCCCACCTGCCCGACATCGTCCGAGAGGGCGCCGGCGATGATGCGCTCGAAGTCGGGCTCCGGCACCCGCCGTCCCACCCAGCCGAAGTCCATCTCGGCAGGCTCGACGGTCCAGATCTTCCGCGCGTAGGGCATCATCAGCCGGTCGGTGATGCCGTCGCCGAAGACGCCGCGCATCCACTCCTCGTAGTTGGCGGGGTGGAATTCGCCGCGCGCGAAGCGCTGCACAGCCTTCACCAGACCCACCAGACACTCTCTGACCAGCGGCACCGGCAGCCCGTGCAGATGTGCCTGGAACGGGAAGCGGGTGTAGAGGTCATAGGCGTGGTGGTAGATGAACGCCTGCCTCTCCTGGGCGTGGAAGTTGTCGCCCAGGAGGTCGCGGATCAGCGCTTCCATCTCGGCGTCGATGGTAAAGAGGATGTGCGGGCCGAAATCGAACAGGTAGCCGTCGACGGCGGTCGAGCGGGCGAGGCCACCCACCCGTTCTTCCTTCTCGTAGAGCTGCCAGTGGTCCTCCCCCGCCTGCTGGAAGGTGTACGCCGCGGTCATCCCTGAGAGGCCGCCGCCCAGAATCACGTCCTGTCGTTCGCGCATGGAGGGAGAGCTTAGCTCATCAGGCGGTGGTACTCGCGGGTGGTCTCGACGAGCGGCTCAAGGCCCAGCTCTTCGAGCAGCAGTGTGCACAGCCGGTCGTACTGCCGGCGCACCATGTCGCGCCGACCCTGGTTGGCATAGACCTGCATCAGCGCGACATGAATGCGCTCCTGGAGGGGGTCCTCGACAAGGATGGAACGGTAGGCATCCATGGCCTCGTCCGGGCGTTCCAGACGGAGGTAGAGATCGCCGAGGTCGCGCAGCATCTCCATCTGCTGACGCTGGTAGATCTCGCGCCGGGCCGTGACCCAGGCCTCGTAGTGCCCTTGCAGGAAGGGGCCGCGGTAGAGGCTCCAAGCCTGCCGCCAGGCGTCCGCGGCCGCCGCGAGGTCGTCGCGGTCGCTGAGCTGCCTCCCCTTCTCCACCAGCGACGTGAAGTCGTGGGTGTCGATCTCCCAGGTGATCTCGGGATTGAGGCGGTAGACGCCGCCGCGGAAGAGGAGAGGCTGCACATCGTCTTTCCTGCCCGCCTCCAAGGCCCGCCGCAGGTGGCTCAAGGTGGGATGGAAGTTGCGCTCGATGGTGCGCTCCCCTTCCGTGGGCCAAACCGCTTCGATCAGCTCCTCGCGGCCGGCCTCCAGGCCGGGGGACGAAGCCAGATAGGCGAGGACCTGAAACGAACGCCGCAGCCGGCAGTCAAGCTCGCGCTCGCCCCCGCCTTCGCGCAGCCGGGCGAAAGGAGCCCCGAGCAGGCCGAGGACATAAACGGCGGCGATTCCGACAGATTCGGCGGCAGCGACGGATGGGACGGAGGCCCGGTTGCGCGGGGCACGCCGGCGCCGCTCGCGCTCCAGACAGGCGGCAAGGAGGCACGGCATCCGGTCCGACTCCGTCCCGTCAATCCAGAAACCGCGCTCTTCGAGTAGCCGCCAGCCCTCTCCATCGTCCTCTCCGCGCTCACGGGGAGCGGCCATCAGGCTCTCCCGCTCGGCCGCGGTGAAGGTCTCCAGGACCTCGTGGCGAAGGAAGAAGCGGACGGGATCGATCTCGAGGAGAGCTTCCGGCGTCGCCGCATCGAGGCCGCCGCCGCCCGTCGCCTCCAGGGCCAGGAGCAGGGGCCTGTACCAGCCGTCGCTCGCCGCGTGCAGCCGCGCGATGGTGGACGCGTCGGGCGCCTCGCCGGCGATGAGTCGCCACAAAGTAGAGAGCTCGCCCGCGGTGGGTAGAAGCTCCTGCGGCGCGATGACGGCGCCAGGGAGCCCCGCGAGCCCCTGGGCCCGGCGTTCGCTGGCGAAGACGAGGCGCTGGCCCGGCCGCAGACGGCGTGCCGCCGCGCTCAGACGGTCTCCGGGATCGCCGGTCGCCACCAGCCAATGGGCGCCCGCCTCCCAGGCCGCATCCACCGACGCGCGCAGGGCGTCCGGATCGGCGAGCTCGTCCAGAGCCAGAGCGAAAGCGGCGCTCCCCTGGATTGTGAGGAAGGCGGCGAGCAGCCCCGACTTCCCGCTCCCCGGCCATCCCCAAATCTGCACTACGGGGGTATCCAGGCTCTCGATCCGGCGGAGGAGTCTTTCCAGGTGAGGTGCCAGGTGGGACGACAGGTAAGAAGTTTCAGTCATCTCTCAGCGCCGGCTCGAACGTGCGGAGGCGGCGACGGCGGCCTGGATTTCCTCGCTCTCCTGGGTGCCGTCCGTGAAGCCCGCCGCCAACAGCTCGCGGCTCAGCGCCGCCAGGCAGCGCGTCGTGATCTTGCCGATGCTGGACGCCCGGTAGCCCAGCCGTTCCGCGATCTCGGGCGTCTCGTAGCCGAGCCGGAAACGCAGTTGGAGCAGGGAACGGCAGCGCGACGGCAAACGTCCGATCAGGTTCTCCAGGTCGGAGAGCAGGTCGGTGCGCTCCTGCGACGGCGCCACCGGCTCCGAGAGCCATTCGAGAAGGCTGGTGTCGACGGACGAATAGATTTTCCGTCGGTGGGTGCGCCAATACATGAGGCAGTTGCGCCGGAGGCTGCCGAGCAGCCAGCATTCGGGATCGCGCACTCTCTCCCATTGATAGAGGAGCGCCAGCAGAGTCTGCTGCAAAACATCCTCGGCGTCATCGCTAGGAATATGATACGTCGAGAGAAGCCGCTTCATCTTCGGCTCGACTCTCTTCAGGAAGTCGTCGAAGGAGTCCGCGGGATAGGATGGTTCCGGGGTAGACATTCAACGACCGAAAAAGGTTCGATACTAAACCAAAGCTAACACCATTCCGCGAGACTGTCCAGCTTTTTTGTACCGGGATGGGTAAACTGTCAATCGGAAGACACGGCGGAAGGCGCGGTCCGCAGGCGGTCGCGCACCTGTTGCATGTCTTCCCAGGTCGGACGCTTCAACGCCGGATTGCGCAACAGCGCCGCGGGATGGTAGGTCACCATCGCCGGCACTCCCTGGATCTGGACCCAGCGGCCGCGCATCTGTCCGATCGAGGTTTCGCTGCCCGGGTGGCTCAGCAGGGTGTTGGCGGCGACCTTGCCCAGGACCGCGATCACCCGCGGCTGTACGAGGGCGATCTGCTTCTCCAGATAGCCGCGGCAGGCGGCTACCTCGTCGGGCTGCGGATCGCGATTGCCCGGCGGCCGGCACTTGACGACGTTGGCGATGTAGACCTCGTCCCGCGTCAGCTCCATGGCCTGGAGGATGCGGGTGAGGAGCTCGCCCGCCGGACCGACGAAGGGGAGCCCTTGGCGGTCCTCTTCCGCTCCCGGCCCCTCGCCGATGAGCATCAGGGCGGCGTCCGGATTGCCGGAGGCGAAGACGACCCGGCTCCGCCCCTCGCTGAGGCGGCAGCGGGTGCAGGCCACCGCGGCCCCGGCGAGGGCGGCGAGCTCGGCGGCCCGTTCGGCGTGGTTCGAGCTCTTGGCAGCCTGAGGAGGTTTGATCACCGGGACCTGCGGAGCCTGCCGGGGCTGCTGAGCCGCCGCGGCGGCGGCGCGCAGGTAGACGTCGCCGTACCCGATCTCGCCCAGATAGGAGAGCAGGTCAGTGAGGGCCGGTGTCAGAGGTGGTCTCAACGTGGGAACAGTTTAACCGTGAACAGGTCGAGAAGGACCCCCGCCAGCTCCGATTTCGGCCGCCGCGGAAAGAAGACAGGGTCGCCATCACGCCGGAAGACGGTCACCTCGTTGGCCAGGCTGTCGAAGGCGATGTCCTTGCGCGACACGTCGTTGGCGACCAGGAAATCGACCCCCTTGCGATTGAGCTTGGAACGCGAATTGCGCTCCAGCTCCTCGGTCTCCGCCGCGAAGCCGACGGTCACCGCGTGCGGCGCCAAGCCGCGCAGCCCGGCGAGGATGTCCGGATTGAGCTCGAGCTCGATGACCGGCAGGCCGCGCTCCTTCTTGATCTTGTTGGGCGCGGGGCGCGACGGCCGGAAGTCGGCGATCGCGGCGGTCATGATCACCAGGTCGGCTTCCGCCGCCCGGCTGCGCACGGCCTGCTCCATCTCCAAGGCCGTGGTGATGTCGATCCGCTCGACTCCGCTCGGCGTCGCCAGGTGGACCGGACCGGAGATGAGCACGACGCGGGCGCCCCGGCGCGCCGCTTCGGCGGCCAGGGAGAATCCCATGCGGCCGCTGGAGCGGTTGCCCAGGAAGCGGACGGGATCGAGCGGCTCATAGGTCGGTCCGGCGGTGACCAGGACCGTCCGCCCGGCGAGCGGACCGCCGCCCGCGGCCGCCTCGACCGCCGCAACGATGGCTTCCGGATCGGCCATCCGGCCCATCCCCACCTCGCCCGAGGCGAGAGGCCCCTCGACCGGGCCGGCCAGCCAGGCGCCGCGCCCGCGCAGGGTCTCGACGTGCTGCTGCATGGCCGCCTTCGCCCACATCGTGGAATGCATGGCGGGCGCGACCACCAGCGGGCCGTCGAAGGCCAGGGCGGTGGTGGTCAGGAAGTCGTCGGCGAGCCCGAGGGCCAGGCGCGCCAGGGTGTGCGAGGTGGCGGGCGCCACGCACAGCACCTGCGCCCAGGCGGCGGCGGCGATGTGCGCCTCCTCTCCCGAGCCCGACGCGGTCAGGTACTCTTCCTGCCACACCGGCTCACCCGAAAGCACCTCCAGCGTGAGGGGGGTCACGAACGCCGTGGCGCCGCGGGTGAGGGCGCAGCGGACCTCGTGGCCCCGCGCCCGCAGCCGGCGCACGATCTCCGCCGATTTGTAGGCGGCGATGCCGCCGGTCACGCCGAGGAGAACGCGCAGACTGCGGCTCATGGGATGGTCTTACGGGTTGGCGCGGCGGTCCGGCGGCGGATCGTCAGTGGACCTCGGGAGCGCCGGCCGCCTGCTCCTCGGCCTGCTCCGCGGGGGCTTCTTCCTGCGGCGGTGGACCATAGCCCCAGTCCACCAGACCGCGGTTCACCTCGTCCATCGCGACCCGGGTGGGCTTGCGCTTGCCAGGCTCGATCTTCGGGCGCGCACCGCGCAGGAGCTGCTCCGCGCGGTGGGCCGCCACCAGAACGAAGCGAAACTTGCTATCGACTGTATGCCGTTCATCCATGATCGAAGACTCTCCTCGGCGGCGCGCTCGCGCCGCATGACAGGCAATGATTCTAGACCTGAGGAAAATTCCTGAGGATCTCTTGAACGCGGCCGAGCATGCGCTTCTGCCGCTGACGTTTCTCCAGGATGATCGCCGCCAGGACCTCGCTCGCCCGGTTCGCGTCGTCATTGATGATAACATAATGATACCGATCGTAACGTTTGATCTCCGAAAGGGAGACGGAGAGGCGCCGGGCGATCTGCTCAGGGTTGTCGAGACCACGTCGGTGCAAGCGCACCTCCAGGTCGTGGTAGCTGGGTGGCATGACGAAGATTCCGTGCGCTTCCGGGTAGCGTGCCATCACCCGCTCGGCACCCTGAACGTCGATGTCCAGCAGCATGTCGATCCCCGCTTCGAGACGGGGCATGACCTCGTCGAGGGAGGTGCCGTAGCAGTTGTCGTGGACTTCCGCCCATTCGAGGAAGCGGTCCTCCGCGATCATCGCCCGGAAGGCGGAGTGATCGATGAAATGGTAGTGCTGGCCGTCGATCTCCCCCTGGCGCGGCTGGCGCGTGGTGTGACTGACGGAGAAGGCGATCCCGCCGAAGCCGGCGAGGTTCCCTCTCATGAGGCTCTGGATGAGGGTGGTCTTGCCCGAGCCCGACGGCGCGGACAGGATGAACAGCTCACCACGTTGCATGCAAGGCTCCCGGGGGTTGTTCGGGGGGGACGGCCGGGGCGCATGGTATCACAGGCCTCACTCGACGTTCTGCACCTGCTCGCGGAGCTGCTCACAGAGCACCTTGCCGTCGAGGACCACCCGGGTCATCTCGGCGTTGCGGCACTTCGAGCCGAGGGTATTGAGCTCGCGGAAGATCTCCTGGGCCAGAAAGTCGAGGCGCTTGCCCGTGGGGCCGGGCTCGCGCGTAACGGCACGGAAGTGCTCGAGGTGCGAGCGCAGGCGGTCGATCTCCTCGCTGACATCGCTGCGGTCGACGAGGACCGCCACCTCCTGGGCGAGGCGCCCCGGATCGAGGGTCTGGCCGCCCAGCAGCTCGTCCAGGCGCCGGCGCAGGGAGGCCGCGAGGTCCTCGCGCACTCCGGAGCGCAGACTGTCGAGCTTCACCACCACCTCTTCCAGGCCGCGCACCCGCTCGTCCAGGATCAGGGCCAGGCTGGCGCCTTCGGTCTCACGGCCGGCGGCGAGCTGGGCCACCGCCTCCCGGGCCACCCGCAACAGCAGCTCGCCGTCCTCGGCCTCCCACTGCTCCGCCGGCAGCTCGACGCGGAAGGCCTCGGGCAGGCGCAGCAGATCTCCCCCGGTCAGACCGCTCTCGACCAGGCCCGCCTCGACGAGCTTGTGGACCGCGGCGTGCGCGGCCCGCACGATGCCCATGTGCACCTGCACCGTGGCATCCCCCTGGATGACCGGACGGACGTCGACCCGCGCCTCGATGCGCCCGCGGGAGATCTCCTTGCCGAGCAGATCGCGCAGCGGCCCTTCGCTCGTCCGCAGCTCGTCTCCCAGACGGAGCTGGAGATCGAGAAAACGGTGGTTCACAGCCTTGATGCTCACCGCGACGGCGTGGCGTGCATTCTCCCCCGCCGCTTCTCCATAACCCGTCATGCTCCGCATCGCCGTTCTTTCCTTTCAGCGAGGCTTTCCGCCTCGGCCGCGGCCAGATCGAGCCGCCGTTTGAGCTCCGCCGCCCCCTCCGCCGGGTCGGCCCGGCGCGCCAGGATGAGCGGCTCGCCATAGACCAAGTGCACCGTGGACAGCGGGAGCGGGACGACGAAGCGGTCCCATGAGCGCAGCCGCCGGCAGCGGGTGGCGGCAAGAGCGATCGGCTGGACCGGCCAGCCGGTCGCCGCGGCGGCCAGGATCACCCCGGGCTGCACCTCCGCCGCCGGCCCGCGCGGGCCGTCGGGCGTGAAGGCAAGGTCGTAGCCTTCCCCGGCCTTGCGCAGCAGCGCGCGCATCCCCGCCGCGCCGCCCCGGCTGCTCGAGCCGCGGCTGGCGTCGATCCCGAAGCGCGCCACCGTGCGCGCGATCAGCTCGCCGTCCCGGCTCTGGCTGACCAGCACCGAGATCCGCCGCCCGCGGTAACAGTACGGCATGAGGAGCAGGTGCCGATGCCAGAAGGCGAGGATGAAGTGCTCCCCGCGGGTCTCCCAGCCGCGCATCCGCTCATCGCCGTGGTGGCGCAGGCGGAGGCTCGCCCGCAGGGTGCGGATGAACGCCGCTGCAAGGAACGGGACGAGGATCGGGGATGGAGAGGACGGGGCGGGGGGCAATGGATCAACCACGGAACTGGAGATCGTAGAGCCTCTTATAGGAGCCGCCCATCGCCAGCAGCTCGTCGTGCGAGCCCTCTTCGATGATCCGCCCCGCATCCATCACCAGGATGCGGTCGGCCTTGACGACGGTCGACAGGCGGTGAGCGATGACCAGCGTCGTGCGCCCTTGCATGAGATTGTAGAGCGCCTTCTGCACCAGCGACTCCGACTCCGTGTCCAGATGCGAGGTCGCCTCGTCGAGGATCAGGATCGGCGCGTTCTTGAGCAGGGCGCGGGCGATCGCCAGGCGCTGCCGCTGGCCGCCGGACAGGCGCAGCCCCGACTCGCCGATCACCGTGTCGTAGCCATGCGGGAGCTGCATGATGAACTCGTCCGCGTACGCCGCCGCGGCCGCTTCCCGGACACGCTCGAAGGGGAGGTCCGAGCGGCCGTAGGCGATGTTGTTGCGCACCGAGTCGTTGAACAGGATGGTGTCCTGGGTGACGATGCCGATGTGCGAGCGCAGGCTCTTGAGCGTCAGGTCACGGATGTCGATGCCGTCGATCGAGATGACCCCGGAATCGGGATCGAAGAAGCGCGGTAGCAGGTTCACCAGCGTCGACTTGCCGGCGCCCGACGGCCCGACCAGGGCCACGATCTCGCCGGCCCGGATCTTCAGCTCCACCTTGCGCAGCACCTGCCGCTCCTCGTAGGAGAACGACACCGCCGCGTAGCGGATGCCTTCGCGCACGGCCTCCAGCACCCGCGCCCCCGGCCGCTCCTGGATGTCGTTCGGCGCCTCGGTCAGGCGCGACACGCGCTGCCCGGCGGCCATCGCCTCCTGGAGGATGAGGTTCACCTTGTTCAGCTTGCGGATCGGGTCGTACATCGTCAGCAGCGTCGTGATGAACTGCATCAGCATGGGCACCGACAGCTCGCCGGCCCGGATGCTCTTGCCGGCGAAGATGAGGAGCGCCGCGGCGCCGATCACCGCCAGCGATTCGACGACCGGCCCGGCGGCGTTGGCCAGCATCTGCGCCCACAGGTTCACCCGCAGGTGGCGCCGCGTCGCTTCCCCGAAGCGCGCCTGCTCGAACTCTTCCATGCCGAAGGCCTTGACGACACGATGGCCGCGAATCCCCTCGGTCATCAGGCTCGCCAAGTCCGCCATGCGCTCCTGGCTGCGGTGGCTGGTGCGCCGCATGCCTTTGCCGAAGCGGACGATGGGATAGACGAGGACCGGCGCCACGACCAGTGAGATCAAGGCCAGCTTGAAGTTGGTCGAGAGGAGGAGGGCCAGCAGGACGACCAGGGTGATGGATTGCTGGAAGAGGTCGAGGAGGCGGTTGGCCACCGCGTTCTGCATCAGGGCGACGTCGTTGATGACGCGCGCCACCAGCTCGCCCGACGGATGGTCGGCGTGGAAGCGGCTCGACTGTTCGAGGATGCGCCGGTAGAGGTCGTTGCGGATGTCCGTGGTGACGCCGAGGCCGATGTGCTGGAAGGCGTAGCCGGAAGCGAAGTCCGCCAGGCAGCGCAGGATGAAGACGACGACGAACAGGAAGGGCACGAAGTAGACGACGTTCTGCGGGCCGATCCCGAGGCGGCGCTTGAGGGATTCGTAGCTTTCGTCGATCTGCCCGGCGAGGTCGAAGCGGCGTTTGAGCTCGCCGACGATGCCGGGTTGATCTTCTTTTGCCGCGGGCGCTTCCTTGGGCGCCTCGGTGAGCGCTCCGATGGCGCCCAGGGAGCCGGGGAGCTGGCCGCGCGACAGCAGGACCTCGCCGAAGATCGGCTTGATGAGGTAGAGCGTCCCCGCCGTGGCGGCGGCATAGACGAGGATGCCGGCAGCGGCCAGGATCGCCCAGCCGGTGTAGCGCCGCAGGTAGCGCCAGAAGAAGACGCTCAGGCTCGTGCTCACGCCGCCGACTCTCCCCGCAGGCCGCGCAGGAGGTCCGCGATCTCGTGCGCCGCCCTGCGGCTGGCGCCGCCGCTCCCCAGGCGTCCACGCACCTCGGTCAGCGCCTCGCGCATCTCCTCCCGCTCGCGGTCGTCCATCAGGAGGTGCTCGGCTTCGAGCGCGATGCGCTCCTCGCTCGCCTGCCCCTGGAGGAGCTCCGGCACGACCTTCCGTGCGAGCACCAGGTTGACCAGGCTGACATAGGGCAGGCGGACCAGGAATCGGGCCAGCAGCCAGGTCCAACTCCCCAGGCGGTAGAGCATGACCATGGGCGTGCCCAGGAGGCCCACTTCCAGGGTCGCCGTGCCCGAGGCGCAGAGCGCGACGTGCGAGTCGGCAATCGCGGCGAAGCGGTCCTCCGAGACGATACGCACCGGCAGGCCGGACAGCTCGATCTCCTCCTCCAGCATCTCCTGCGCGATGGTCGGCGCGCGAATCAGGCGGACCTCGACCGGCAGCTCGTGGGCCAGGCGGCGCACCGCCGCGAGCATGACAGGCAGCAGCGCCTCGACCTCGCTGATCCGCGAGCCCGGCAGGAGGGCCAGACGGTAGGGTCCGGCCGGCTCTCCCTTCTCCCAGGCCGACGGGAGCTGCGGCACCTCGTCCACCAGGGGATGGCCGACGTGCACCACGTCGACGCCGAAGCGGCGGTAGAAGTCGACCTCGAACGGGAAGAGGACCAGCATGCGGTCCACCACCTGCGCGATGGTCTTCACCCGGCCGCGGCGCCAGGCCCAGACCTGCGGGCTGATGTAGTAGACGACGGGCACGCCGCGCTTCTTGAGCTCGCGGGCGAGGCGCAGGTTGAAGTCCGGAAAATCGATCAGCACGGCGGCGGCCGGCCGGCGGCGGTCCACCTCGGCGAGCAGCGCGGCGAACAGCTCCCGCGCCCGCTTGAGGATGCGCAGCACCTCGGTGATCCCCACCACCGAAATCTCGGAGCTGTGGGCCACGGAGTCCAGGCCGGCGGCGCGCAGCTCGTCCCCGCCGAGACCGAAGAACGACAGCTCGGGGATCAGGCCGCGCAGCTCGGAGACGAGGCGCGCGCCGTGGAGGTCCCCCGACGCTTCGCCGGCGACGACCAGCAGCTCCTGAGAGCGCGGCTTCATGGGATCGGCGCGGGTGGACCCTGGGGGAACGGGTACATCAGATAGGCCACCAGCAGGCCCCCACCCACCATGCCGAGGAACAACTGCAGGAACAGCTTCACCTGCGCCCGGCGCTCGCGCCGCCAGAGGAGGGTGAAGAACGCGCTCACCAGGAACGCGTACAGGACCATCAGGAAGAAGTGGCTGAGCATAAGGAGCAGGTCACTCTTTCTTGCCGCGGGAAATGTCGAGGACGTCCAGCACCAGGAGCCAGTTCATCAACCCCGCCGTGAGCAGGAACGCCGTCCCGTACTCGAAGCCGGGAGACAGGATGTCACCCGTATACCGCATGGTGTAACGGAGGACGAAGTAGGGAATTCCCGCTCCCATGGCACCGAGCGTGCCGAGGATCGAGAGCGGATCGTTGGGCATCACCCGGTAGAGGTTGCCCTGGAGAGCCACGCCGACCCAAAGGGAGACGAGGATCAGGAAGCAGAAGGCCACGCCGCGCCGCCAGCGCCGCAGGTAGAGGTGGCCCAGGCCCGGGATCAGGAAGGCGAGGAACGCCGCCAGGACGGGGTTGCCAACCGGGCTCCCGGCGGGACGGCTTTCCGGAACCGGCGCCGGAGCCGGGGCCTGCCCGGGCCTTGATTCCGCTCTTGAATCCGCCCTTGAATCAATACTGCCGGGATCCGCCAATCAATCCTCCTGAGCAAAAAGCGCCCGCAGGCGCGCACGGGTCTGGCGCAGGTCCTCGGGGACCAGACGGACCTCCGCCAGCACGGTCATGAAATTGGTGTCACCGGCCCAACGCGGAACCAGGTGGAAGTGGAAATGCCCGGGCACGCCCGCTCCCGCCGGCTTGCCCAGATTCATCCCCAGGTTGAAGCCCTGCGGCGCGTTCGCCTTGGCGAGCACCCGCTGGCTCTTCAGCACCAGCGGCCAGAACTCCGCCTGCGCCTCGGCCGGGCTGTCCAGGGGGGAGCTGAGGTGCTCCAGAGGGGCCACCATGAGATGGCCGCTCGAATACGGATGCAGGTTCAGCATCACCAGGTGATGACGGGCGACGTGCACCACCAGCCCGTCCGGATCATCCGGATTGCGGCCGGAGCTGCAGAAGAAGCAGTCGGAGTCCGGCGCGCTCTGGGTGATGTACGAGTACCTCCAGGGAGTGAAGAGAGTTTCCATCCGGGCCTGTCACAACGAGCGCGGGAACGCTCAGCACTGATCGTTGAGGAGCTCCCTCAGCTCCTTGCCCGGCTTGAAATACGGGATCCGCTTCGGCGGCACCTTGACCTTGTCGCCGGTCTTCGGATTGCGCCCCGTCCGCGCGCCGCGATGGCGGATGCGGAAGCTCCCAAAACCCCGGAGCTCGATCTTCTCACCGTCCTTGAGCGAATTGACGATACTGTCGAACACCGTATTCACGATGATCTCTGCGTGTTTCTTGGTGAGCTGCGTGGTGCGGGCGACCTCTTCCACCAGCTCCGCTTTGGTCATGCCGTCTTTGATCAGGGACGACGCCATCTCCCACCCCTTTTCTCAATGGGGTGGCGGGCCCCCTCTCGGAAGCCCGCCTCCGCCTGGGTCGACAACGGCCCTACTCTACCGGCTGCTCTTCGCCTTCGTCCGCATCTTCCCGGTCGCGCTTCTTGCCGCGCGGCTCGGTGATGCCCCGGACGGCGTCGTGCGCCGCCTGGAGGTTGGCGATCTCTTCTTCGGAGGGCTGGCCGACGCCGCGCATGGAGAGGCCGACCTTCTTTTCCTCTTCCTCGATGCGCAGGATACGCGTGCGGACCCAGTCTCCGACGTTGAAATGGTCCTCCAGCTTGCTGCCGGCGGCCAACTCGATCTCGCTGACGTGCGCGAGACCTTCGAGGCCGTTGAAGATGTCGATGAAGAGCCCGAAGTCGGTCACGTTGACGACGCGGCCGTCGAGGACATCGCCGACGTGGTGGTGATCGGCGAACTCCTGCCACTCATTGGGCATGAATTCCTTGATCGAGAGCGACACGCGCTGGTTCTCGACGTCGATGTTGGTGATGCGCGCGCGCACCACGTCGCCCTTCTTGAGGATCTCGCTGGGATGCTTGACCCGCTTGGTCCAGCTCATGTCGGAGACGTGGATGAGGCCGTCGATGCCGTCCGTGATCTCCACGAAGGCGCCGAACTCGGTGAGGTTGCGCACCTTGCCCTCGATGATGCTGCCCTCGGGGTGCGTGTCCTCCAGCTCCTCCCACGGGTTGCGCTCGGTCTGGCGCAGCGACAGGGAGATGCGACGCTGGTCCATGTCCAGCTCGGAGACGATCGCCTCCACCTCGTCGCCCACCTCGAGGATCTTGGCGGGGTTGACGACCTTCTTGGTCCACGACATCTCGCTGACGTGGATCAGGCCCTCGACACCCTCCTCGATCTCGACGAAGGCGCCGTAATCGACCAGGGAGACCACGCGGCCGTGCACGCGCGAGCCGATGGGGTACTTCTTGTCGACCAGGGTCCACGGATCGTCGGACTTCTGCTTGTAGCCCAGGGAGACGCGCTCGGTCTCGGGGTCGAACTTGAGGACGACCACCTCGACCTCGTCGCCCACCGTGAAGTGCTCGGAAGGATGGTTGACGCGGCCCCAGGAGATGTCGGTGATGTGGAGCAGGCCGTCGATGCCGCCGAGGTCGATGAACACGCCGTAGTCGGTGATGTTCTTGACCACGCCCTTGAGCCGGGCGCCCTCCTCCAGCCGCTTGAGCGTCTCGGCCTTCTTCTTGACCAGCTCGGTCTCGAGGACGGCCTTCCGGGAGAGGACGATGTTGTTGCGGCGGCGGTCCAGGCTGATGACCTTGAACTCGAGCTCCTGGCCGCGCAGCGACTCCAGGTTCTTCACCGGCTTGATGTCGACCAGGGAGCCGGGCAGGAACGCCCGCAGGCCGACGTCGACCGTGAGGCCGCCCTTGATCCGGTCGGTGACCCGGCCCTTGATGACGCGGCCCTCCTTGTAGGCCCGCTCCACCTCGGTCCAGCGGCGCATGCGCTGCGCCTTGGTGAACGACAGGAGGACATGGCCCTCGAGGTCTTCCGTCTTCTCGAGAAGGACGTCGACCTCGTCGCCTTCTTTCACATGCAGGGTGCCGTCGCGGTCCATGAACTCGTCGATGGGGACGAGCCCCTCCGACTTATAGCCCACGTCGACGATGACGGAGTTGGACGTGATCCCGATGACCCGTCCCGGCACAATCTCGCCTTCGGTGAGATTGCGCATGCTGTCGTCGTACAACTCGAGCAGCTTTTTGTAATCCTCAGCACTCAGCTGCTCGTCGTCTTCGGACTCAGCCGTCAACGTCGGCAGGTCCAATTCTTCACTCGCCGGCATTAAAACTTACCTCCTTGGCATGGATTCCAGGCGCTAGGCACCTGTCGCCCCACGAGCGTGGGGGGTTCGAGCTCTGCTTAAGTCCTTGAGAACTCGGGCCTTCGAGTATAGGGTCTGAGAGCCGGGAGTGTCAATCCGAAGGCCCAAATCCAAGAGCCGCCTGGATTTCCGCGCATACCACCGCGTCCGTCTCGGCCTCGCCGGCGCCCTCCAGGACCGCCCTCGCCGCCGCCCCGCCGATCCGCCCGAGCGCCCAGGCGGCGTGCGCCCGCACCAGCGGCTCGCCGCCCTCCAACGCCGCCGCCAGGGCCGGCACATAGCGCGCGCTCCGCCGGTTGCCCATCGCGACCGCGGCGTTTCTCTGGAGCCCCGCGAGCTTCGGCCGCTTCATCGGGCTGCCGCGGAAGCGCTCCACGTACTCGTCGCGGCCGAGCCGGAGCAGCCCGATCAAGTCGAGCTCCGCCCGCTTCGCCGGCAGCTCCAGCTCGGGATGAGCCGCCCCCGCCGGCGCTGTGTTCCACGGACAGACCTCCTGGCAGACGTCGCACCCGAAAACCCACGTCCCCATCATCTCGCGAGCTTCCAGGGGGAGCGTCCCGCGGTGCTCGATCGTCCAGTAGCTGATGCACCTGTTGCTGTCGAGCCGATAGGGTTCTGGGAGAGCCCCGGTGGGGCACGCCTCCAGGCACCGCGTGCACGAGCCGCAAAGATCGGCCAGCGGGACGTCCGGCGCGAGATCGAGGGTCAGGAACAGCTCGCCGAGGAGGAACCACGATCCCGCCTCCGGATGCAACAGGTTCGTGTTCTTCCCCACCGCCCCCAGCCCCGCCCGCGCCGCCAGCTCGCGCTCCAGCACCGGCCCGGTATCTATATAAGGTCGCGACTCCACCCCGGGAAACGCCGCCGCGATCCGCGCCGCCAGCCCCTTCAGCCGCTCTCCCATCACATCGTGATAGTCACGCCCCCGGGCATATCGGGCGACCCGCGGCCACAGATCGCCGCCGGGCTCTTCCTCGGAGAGAGGGTGATACTGAAGAGCGACACACAACACGCTTCGCGCCCCGGGGATGATCGTCGCCGGCTCCAGCCGCGCCTCGATCCGGCGCCCGAGATACCCCATCCCCGCCTGGTCGCCCCGCTCCAGCCAGCGCAGGAAAGCCTCTCCCGTCGCCACCGGCTCCAGCGCCGCCACGCCAGCGCGGTCGAACCCGGCCTCCACGGCCCAGGACTTCAGAAGCTCGGCGGTGGCGCGGGGGTTCATGGCGATAGGATAGCGGTCATGCCGGATTCGACCGAAGAGCTGCTGCGCAAGATCCTGCTGGGCGAGGATTCCGTCCTGGAGCTCAAGGCGGTCAAGCTCAAGGGGCGGAAGATCCTCGGCCCCTCCCGCGACGATCTCGCGGACGAGCTCGCCGCAATGGCCAACACGACCGATGGGGTGTGCATCCTTGGAGTTGACGACCGGACCCGGCAGATCGAGGGCATTCCACTGGAGCACCTTGACCTCGTCGAGGAATATGTCCGGCAGGTCTGCAACGACAGCATCACTCCCCCGCTGACGGCGAAGATTCTCCGCATCGAGCTGCCCGACTCCGAAGGCAATCCCCGCCCCGTCCTGAAGATTGAAGTCCCGCGCAGCCTGTACGTCCACGAGAGCCCGGGCGGCTATTTCCGGCGCCTGGGCAGCTCCAAGAGAAAGCTGACCCCGGACCTCCTGGCGCGCCTCTTCCAGCAGCGGAGCCAGGCCCGCATCATCCGCTTCGACGAACAGGCCGTTCCCGAGACCTCAGCGGACAGCCTGGAGCCGGACCTCTGGCGCCGGTTCCTCCCCTCCTCTCCGGAGGACCCGCTGACCGTCCTTCGTAAGCTCAAGCTCCTGACAGTCGATGATTTGAACGAGGAGAGGGCCTCGGTCGCCGGCATCCTTCTCTGCTCACGAAACCCGGAGAGCTGGCTTTCCGGCGCTTCGATCGAAGCCGTGCGTTACCGGGGAGCTGTCCGGGACGCCGGTCATCAGGTCGATGCCCAGAGGATCACCGGCCCGCTGTCGTGGCAGATCCGCGATGCGGTCGGCTTCATCCTGCGCAACATGACCGTCGCAGCCCTCAAGAGGCCCGCCCGGGAGGAATATCCCCAGTTCAGCGAGCGCGCGATCTTCGAGGCCGTGGTCAACGCGGTCGTCCATCGCGACTACTCTGTCCATGGCTCGAAGATTCGCATCTTCCACTTCTCCGACCGGCTGGAGATCTTCAGCCCGGGTCCTCTGCCGAATTCATTGACCCTGGACAGCCTGCCCCTGCGCCAGGCGACGCGCAACGAGCTCATCGCCTCGCTGCTCGCCCGCACTCCCGCAGACGGTCTCCGCGGCGCCGGCGATCACCGCTATTTCATGGAGAAGCGCGGCGACGGTGTCCCGATCATCCTCAACGACAGCCAGCGGCTCTCGGGCAAGCTGCCGGAGTACCGGCTGATCGACGATTCGGAGCTGATGCTGACGATCTACTCGGCCGCGCTGCCCAACCAGATCGATTTGATGCCGGAAATCGGGTGATGGTGTGAAACCGATGCTCCTGGTCGGGCCCAAGACGAGGTGCAGGCCGGCGCTGTCATGCCATGTCGGTTCCGCCGCCCCTCGTTCGTCGCAGGGATGGAGACCGAGAGGGCGGTGAGCGCCTCGGCCCCCACGCAACCATTCAACCAGGAGGAATGATGATGACACTTTCAGAGCCAACCAAGCCCGTCCAACTAAATCGGGAAGCCGGCGCCCAGCCGAGGCGGTCGACGCTGAGCATCGTGCTGTGGATCGTGCAGGTGCTGCTCGCGCTACTCTTCATCTTTGCCGGCGGAATGAAGCTCGTCATGCCGCTGGAGAAGCTCGCCGGCCCTCCGGGATCGGTCGTGCTGCCGGGCGCATTCGTGCGGTTCATCGGCGTGGCCGAGCTGCTCGGCGGTATCGGCCTGGTCCTCCCCGCGCTCCTGCGCATCAAGCCGGGGCTGACGCCGCTGGCCGCCGCCGGGCTGGTGATCATCATGATCGGCGCGGTGGCCGTCACGTTGATGGGCCCCGGTGGCGCCGGGACGGCGGTCGTCCCGGTGGTGACCGGGCTCCTGGCAGGGTTCGTGGCCTACGGCCGCTGGCGGCTCGCACCGATCCCTCCCAAGAGCTGAGTCAGCCGCCCTCCAGCGACCTCTTCATCCGCTCCAGCGCCTCGTCCCAGCGCCGCGAGATCAGCTCGAGTGACCGCCGCGCCTCGTCGAGGCGGGCGGCTTCGAGCTGCCAGAGCTGCTCGCGGCCGCGGCGCAGGCTGGTCGCCAGGCCGGCGTCGGCCAGCACCTGGAGGTGCTTGGTGACCGCCTGCCGCGTGATGCCCGCGCCCTCGCTGAGCCGCGCGATCGAGAGCGGACCCTCGCCGCCGAGGCGGGCGAGGAGGCGCAGGCGCCTCTCGTCCCCCAGAGCGGCGAAGATGGGCGCGGTGGCTTCGAGCGCCGGGTTACTCTGGCTCGTCCACATACTTTGCCACGTTGACAAGCTGCGCCGCCCAACCGTTCGAGTTCATGCGAAACGCTTCGGCGCGGCGGGCGAGCGGGATCTGGTCGAAGCCGGACTCGGTGACCCGGATGCGGGTGCCTTCCGGGATCTCCTCGAGCTCGAATTCCACCAGGGTCCTCGGCTCCTGGGAGTAGTCCATCTGCGGATCGACCGCGTACGGGTGCCAGCGAAAGGAGAAGAAGCGCTCCGGCTCGATCCGCTCGACGAGGACGTCGATCGTCAGGTGCTCATAGCCGGGATGGGTGATCCTGCCCCGCGCCGGCGCGCCCTCCACGAACGGATCGGTCATCTCGGCCCGGAACCACTTGCCGAATTCTTTCGAGTCCGTGATCGCCCGCCACACCTTGGAGCGCGGGGCACGGACGACGGTTTCTTTCTCGATGCGGTCGGTGCTGGTCTCTGTCATCTGCGTTTCGGTCATATGCAACCTCCTGATTGCAGATTAGCGCAGCGCTAGATCGAGTGCAACCATTCAGTTGCAGATCGCCGGATCGGATGGCATCGGATAGCATCGCCCGCGATGAGCAAGCGCGTGAATCTGCCGTCGGACCGGGAGGTGCGAGCCAATCTGGAGGGGATCGAGCCGCAGGAGGCGCGCTGGGTGCTGGAGGACTATCTCTCCGGAGAGATGTCGCCGACGATCACGCTGTCCCGCCTGGTGCTCTCGATGGGCGACGTCTGCGAGGTCGAGGCGATGGTGGACGCGGTCGAGAGGGCCTGGGAGCCGCCGGTACCGGCGAGCCTGCCGCGGCTGATCAAGATGCTGCGCGAGAACCGCCGCGGTCTGGAGCGGGTGGCGGCGAATCTCGTCGAGCATCCGGACCCGGAGACGCCGTACGCCTCCGCCGAGGAGGGGATCGAGACGGCCCGCCGCTTCTTCGACCGTGTGGTGCGCCGCAGCGAGGAGGCGAGCGTGGCGGCGCACTCGCTCGGCGATCCCAAGCTGCTCAAGAAAGCGACGCGCGAGGTGGTGGACGTCCTCGAGAGCTGGGGCGTGCTCGGTCCGAAGAGCCGGACGCTGGAGATCGGCTGCGGCATCGGACGCTTCCAGGAGGCGCTGGCGCCCAAGGTCGCCACGGCGCACGGGATCGACGTCTCGCCCCGGATGATCGAGGCCGCCCGTCGGCGCTGCGCCGGGCTTGCCAACGCCTTCCTCGCCGTCACCTCCGGGCGCGACCTCGCCGGGTTCGCCGATGCGTCGCTCGATCTCGTCCTGGTGATCGACGCCTTCCCCTACATCCACCATGCCGGCCCGGAGCTGGTGGACACGCACTTCCGCGAGGCGTTCCGCGTGCTCGCGGAGGGCGGCGAGCTGGCGATCCTCAACTTCTCGTACCGCGACGACATCGCCGCCGACCGCCGCGACTTCGAGCGGCTCTGCCGGGCCTGGGGCTTCGAGGTCCTCGCCGCCGCCCAGAGGCCCTTCAAGATGTGGGACGGCATCGCCTTCCGGGCACGAAAGCGCGATATGCTCCGTTCTCAGCCATAAGTCTCGCAAAGGAGATACCGCAATGTCTGAGACATTCGTTTGGATCGAAGAAGGCGCGACCGCGCCCGATTTCACCCTGAAGTCCGACCGTGGCGAGGACGTCCGGTTGTCCGAGCTGCGCGGCAAGCCGGTGGTGCTCTATTTCTACCCCAAGGACGACACCCCGGGCTGCACCAAGGAGGCCTGCGCCTTCCGCGACCGCAGCTCCGACCTTCAGTCCGCCGGCGCCGTCGTCCTCGGCGTCTCGCCCGACGACGTGGCGAGCCACGGCAAGTTCCGCGACAAGTACTCTCTCAACTTCCCCCTCCTCGCCGACACGGACCACAAGATCGCCGACACCTACGGTGCCTGGCGCGAGAAGAACATGTACGGCAAGGTCTCGATGGGCATTCAGCGCTCCACGTTCCTCATCGATGCCGAGGGCAAGGTGCGCAAGGTTTGGAAGAAGGTCAATGTCGACGGACACGACGAAGCGGTCCTGAAAGCGCTCGCGGCTCTCTGACCGTTCCAAGCCGTGAGAGAAGATCCAGCGCATTTCCCGTCGCGGCGCCGAGCGTGGTGTTGTCGAAGATGCACCAGGCTTGCCGCCCGGCCTCCGCGGCCTCCCGGATCCGTGAGGCGAGAGCGATGATGTGCTCCTCCGAGTAGGCCGAGTAGTAAGTCCGCGGTGAGCCGTGCAGCCTGTAGTAAGCCATTCCAGCCCATCCCCCGGTCTCCGCGGCTGCGGGCACCCGCGCCGGATCGGCGGCCACGCGGGCGACGCCGAGGTTGGCGAGGAGGTCGTCCGCGCCGGGGAGGAACCAGCTTGGATGACGGGGCTCGCAGGCGACGCGGACGGAGGTGCGGGAACGGAGAGCTGCAAAGAAACGGTCCGCGACCGCAGCGTCAAAGCTCAAGCTGGGAGGGAGCTGAACGAGAAGGCACCCGAGGTTGTCTCCGAGACCGCCCGCTTGCGCGAGAAAGGTTTCGAGAAGCCCTTCGGCGTCCTGAAGGCGAAGACCATGGGTGATCGTCTTGGGAATTTTGACGGAGAAGCGGAAGGAGGACGGAACCACGGACTTCCATCGGGCGTACGTGGCCGTGCGATGCGGGCGGTGGAAGGAGGAGTTGATCTCGACCGCCGGAAAACGCGACGCATAGCGCTCGAGATGGCTCCCCTCTTCCGGAAACCGAGCCTGTTCGGAACGAGGCAGGCTCCAGCCCGCGCAGCCGATCCATGCGCACGTCACAGCGGTTTGATTGTACTCCCCTGGAGCGTCAATGCTCAGCCTTCAAAGGAGACCTCGATGGATGAGCCGCAGTTGCGCCAGCACCTCACGATCCTCGGATGGCTTCACATCGCAGCGTCGGGCTTTGCCATTCTGATCGGGGGATTCGTGTTCATCGTCCTCGAGGCGACTCACTCTCCGATCAGGTTTTTCCGCAGCTTCGGGTAGTCGATCTTGCTGTTGTGCCGCGGATCGACGGGGAGCGGCTCGCGGGTGAAAATGACGTCGTCGACCTCCAGGCCGGCGGCGGCGAGGCGGGCGGCGATGTCTTGCATCAGGTCCGAGCTACTCGCGGTCTCGACGACCAGGACCGCGCGTTCGCCTCCCAGGGGGTCCGGCAGGGCGACGGCGGCGAGGCGCCGGATGCGGTCGTCCTCCCCCTTCGCCGCCTGCTCGACAAGCTGTGGATGGACGGGGCCGCCGCGGCGGTGGATGGTCGAGTGGACGCGGCCCGCGATCCAGAAACGGCCGGCGGTGTCGAAGGAGCCGGTGTCTCCCATGCGGTGCCAGACGGCGCCGGCGGGGTCCGCGATCTTGTTCTCCTGGACGGCCCGGGGGTTCCGGTAGTAGTCGCGGCTCACGTGGTCGCCGGTCACGATCAGCTCGCCGATCTCTCCGGTGGGCAGCTCCTCTTCCAGACCGCCTCCGAGGCGGATCACCTTGGTCCGGGCTCTCGGGCTGGGACGGCCGACGCAGTAGCCGGGGGCTTGGGGCCGGAGGTCGTTAACGGCGTCCAGCCTTTCCTCGGCGGTGAGGTGGGCCACGGGCTCGGCTTCGGTGGAGCCGTAGACGACGAGGATCTCGGGGGCGGGCAGGGCGCGGCGCCAGGTGCGGAGCTGGGCGTCGGAGACGGGGGCGCCACCGGTGAGGAGGCGGCGGAGGGGCGGACGGGCCTGGGGATCAATCACTTCGGCGATACGGTCGAAGAAGGGCGCCGAGGCGGTGCAGGTGGTGACTCCGTGCGCCTTCATCTGCCGTAGGACGCGGGCGGCGTCGACGGACTCGACGCGGCGGAAGTCCATCACCGGCACCACGGAGGTGACGCCGCTCGCGAGGTTGTTGAGGGCGAAGACGGGGAACATCGGCATGTCCACCTCGCTGTCCTGCGCCGGAAATTCGGCGGCGAGGGCGCGGTGCTGGGCGAGGAGGAAGCCGTGGGTGCGGTTGGCTCCCTTGGGCTCGCCGCTGGAGCCGCTGGTGAAGGTGATGAGCGCGGGATCGTCGAGCACGGCAGGATGGATCTCTCCATCGCCGGCCGCCTGCTCCAGCTCGGCCAGCGTGTGCCGCGCCGGCAGCGGGCCGAGGCGGCCGCCGGTGGTGACGGCGAGCGGGATGGCGCGCAGGCGGCGGTCGAGCAGGCGCAGGACGTGGCTCTTCGGGATGCCGAGGTAGGCCCGCGGCGCGGCGAAGGCGGCGAAGGCGGCGATCTGGCGCGCGCCGATCCAGGGGTCCACGAAGGCCGCGACGGCGCCCATCTTGAGCAGGCCGAGGAGGGCGGCATAGAGGTCGATCGACATGGGGATCATGACGATCGCCCTGTCGCCCGGCTGGAGCCCGCGCCGCCGCAGCCCCACGGAGACGCGGTCGACTCTCTCCCAGAGCCCGGCGAAGGTGATGCGCGACTCCCGGCCGCCGGCGTCCTCCATGATCAGCGCCGCGCGCTCCGGGACGCGGGCGGCGACGTCGCGGAGGACGGAGAGGACGTTGTGCTCGGCGCTCACCCCCCGGTCCACTCGTAGAGGTGATACCGCCGTAGCAGCTTCGCCTCCTCCCCCGCCATGCTTCCGGACGGGTTCCCTTCGCGGAACAGGCAGTGGTTCGCCAGATGGAGCCCGCGCTCCAGGGCTTCGAGGTGGACGCGGTGCATCAGGGCGGCTCCCACTCCGGAGCGGCGGTGCTCGGGGAGCACGCCGAGGGTCTTGATGTTGACCGCGGTGGGCTTCCGGCGGTGCCAGAGGAAGCGGAGCTTCGCAGCGAGACCGCGGCTCCCCTTCATGGCGGCGACGGCCTGGAAATGATCGGGATAGGCGAAGAGGAAGCCGACGTCTTCCCCTTCCGGCGAGCGGGCGAACCAGATGAGGCCGGGATCGATGAGAGCGCGCGCTCCGGCGTAGAGGGCGATGAATTCGTCCTCGGAGATCTCGGTGTAGAGGAAGTTGCCGGCGAAGACCTCGCGGGAGAGCTCGTAGATCGCTGCCAGCTCGTCCTCGAAGAGGAGGCCGGTGAAGGGGCGCAGGCGATAGCCGGCGGCCAGGGCCTCGCGGTGCCGGGGCTCCAGGCGGCGGGCGACGGCGGCGGTGTCGGCCCGGGTCGAGGCGTAGCTCTCCAGGATGCGGAAGCCGGCCGCCTCCCAGAGCGCCGGATAGTAAGGCGGATTGTACGGCTCCAGCAGAAAGGGAGGCTCCTCGAAAGGACCCGCGTTCAGGCGGTAGCGGTGCCAGGTGTCGCCGTCCATGGGACCGACGATCGTGCCGGCCCCGGTCTCCCGCAGCCAGGCGATGGCCGCGGTGAAGAGAGCGGTGGCGGCCACCGGGTCGTCCATGGCTTCGAAGAAGCCGAGCATGCCGTAGGGCAGGCCGGCGGCGTCCTTGAGAGATGGCGAGAGCCGGGCGACGAGGCGGGCCAGAGGGCGGTCGCCTTCCAAGGCAATGAAGACGCGCTGGGATTCCGCGAATTCGGGGCGCCGCAGGCCGGCGAGGACGTCGGCCCGGGACGTCGGAAGGTAGCGGGGATCGCCGCGGTAGACCTCCGCCGGCAAGGTGAGGAAGGCCTCCAGGCCGGTGCCGGCGTCGAGCGCCGTGACGGCCAGGACGGTCCGGCTCACGCCAGCGTGCCGCCCGGGCGGCGGCTGAAGAACGGCTTGTAGACCAGCAGCCAGAGGCCGGAGTGCTCCCGCATGAGGCGCATGCGGAGCATCTCGATCTGCCGCGGCTCCTGGGGGTCCGCGCTGAGCACGGCCTGGCCGAGCATGTGGCTGAAGCGCCAGACGTAGGTGTCGGCCAGGCGGGCGGTCAGCCGGGCGCGGCCATAGATGGGCGAGTCGCCGGTGATGGCGGTCTCGTCCAGAATGCTGGTAATCTCCTGCGCCTCCTCGAGGATGCGCAGGCGCAGCGCCGCCGCTTCGAGGAGGAACTGCTCCAGCTCGCGGTCGTGCGGCTTGCGGCCGTAGAGGCGACGGTAGGCGACGACCTCGCGCGGCTCGAGGCGCAGGGGGAAGATCTCGGGGGTGAGCACGACCCGCTCCGCCTGGAGCTCGGGGCTGGTCTCCCGCAAGGCGTCCAGGATTCTGCGGTAGTACTCGCCGAGCAGGTCTTCATGGGCCGCCAGGGCGAGCTCCGCCGCTCGTCCCGAATCCAGGAGGATGTGCTCGCCGGTGGAGGTGGCGAGCCGCCGCCCTTCCGGCCGGATGTCGGGATCGGTCCGGCCGGCGGTGAGCCGGGGCAGGAGGGTGCGCACGCGCTGGCGGATCTGGGCGATGTCCTCCAGCTTGAACTCCCGGCTCTGCAGCTTGCGCTCGAAACGCTCGATGTCCTTGCGGAACTCGGACAGCTCGCTGTCCAGCTCGCGGTCCACCGGCACCTCGCGCTCCAGCTCGAAGATGCGCTGATATTCGGCGACGATCCGCTGCTCTTCCTGGCGGTAGAGCTTGTGGATGCGGTTCTTGAGCGCCAGGTTGGTCTCCTGGATGGCGAGCAGGAGGGTGGGCTCGAAGAAGAAGATCCCGAGGTCGTGCTTGAGGTCGCGGAAGCGCTGGACCAGGTGGATCTCGTTGAGCTTGTCGAGCGTCTCCACGCGCTGCATGTCGGCGCGGATCTCGTCGATGACGCCGCGGCGCTCGAAGATCACCTCGGGCTCGGGGCTGTCGGCCTCGAGGAGGTTCCACAGCCCATGGAAGATCTCGTTCAGGCGCGGCGGGTCGCAGAGCACGACGTCTCCCGTGCTCTCGTCCTCTTCCTCGCTCAGGCGGGCGAGGAGGAAGTCGACCTTGTCCAGCCGGCCCGGCGGCCAGGGGCCGCCGCGCTGCACGTAGATGTAGAACTTGACGAGCTGCGTAAGGATTTTCTCGTCATAGGTCTTCACCCGGCGGAAGAACTGCCGCATCAACTCCGGAGGGACTCTGGTATCCTCCTCGTCGAGCGCGGCCATGAGCTCCGTGAGGCGCCGGTCGATCATGTCGAGCCGGCCTCGCATCCGCTCACTCTCGGACGCGTTCAGGCTCTGGGACACTTCTTTCAGGCTGGCGTAGAGGGTCTGGAAGTCGTTGGAGAAATCGCCTTCCGCTTCGCGCAGGGTGCTCTTCCCGAGGCTCTGCAGGAACTGGTGGAAGGTCCAGCCCGACCGGAAGCGGTGGGAGAGGTCCGAGTAACGGCGGTGGAGAACGCTGAGGTCCTGGACGGTCGACATATCGAGCAACTCGAAAGTTTCAAGAATCTTATGCCATGTGCAGGAGAAAGGAAAACCGCGGATGCGCGTGCTGGTGACGCAGGAGGATCTGGAGCGGCGGGTGGCCGAGATCGCGGCGGAGATCGACCGTGACTACGCGGCGTCCGGCACGCTCCTCTGCATCGGAGTCCTCAAGGGCTCTGTCTTTTTCATGGTCGATCTGCTCAAGAAGCTGACGCTCCCGGTCGCCATCGATTTCTTCCAGACGTCGAGCTACGGCAGCAGCACGACGCCCGGCGAGGTACGCATCCGCAAGGACGTGGACATCCCGGTGCGCGGGAAGGACGTGCTCCTCATCGAGGACATCGTCGACACCGGCCACACGCTGAACACCATCCTCGGCCTGCTCCGCTTCCGCGGCGCCCGCAGCGTGAAGCTCTGCGCCCTCCTCGACAAGCGGGAGGCGCGCGAGGTCGACGTCCCGATCGACTATCGCGGCTTCGAGATCGAGAACCTCTTCGTGGTCGGCTACGGGCTCGACTTCGACGAGCGCTACCGCAACCTCCCCTTCATCGCCGTCCTGGAGGGCGAGGAGACGGCAAGCCTGTAAGGAGGCAGAACGATGCACTTCCATCACACCGACAGCGCTCCCAAGGCCATCGGCCCGTACTCGCAGTCCGTCGAGGCCGACGGCTGGCTCTACACCTCCGGGCAGATCGCCCTCGATCCGGCGACCGGCGAGCTGGTCGGCGGCGGCTTCGAGGCGCAGGCCCGGCAGGTGCTCGAAAACCTGCGGCACGTCCTCGCCAGCGCCGGCTGCACCTTCCAGAACGTGGTCAAGGCGGCGGTCTTCGTGGTCGACCTCGCCGACTTCCCCAAGCTCAACGCTCTCTATGCCGAAGCGATGGGAGACCACCGGCCCGCCCGCTCGACCATCCAGGTCGCGGCGCTGCCCAAGGGGGCGCTGGTCGAGATCGACTTCGTGGCGAAGCTCCCGTAGCTTTATCCCAGGACCTTCCGAATCCGTTCGATCGCCGCGTCCACCTGCGCCCGGTCGACATCGCGGTGGGTGACGAAGCGCGCCTGGTCGCGGCTCACCGGGCTGCCCAGGACCCCCTCGGCCGCCAAGCGTTCCAGGAGGGCGCCGGTGAGATCCTTGGAGCCTGCCGAGCCGCCGAAGAGGCCGGAATGGAGCCGGGTGATGACGATGTTGGTCCGCACCGAGGCAGGATCGAGATCGATGCCGGGCAACTCGGCCAGGGCGTGGGCCAGGCGCGAGGCGTTCTCGTGGTCCTCGGCGAGGCGCGCCGGCCCCTTGCGCAGGGCGACCAGGCCCGCCGCCGCGATGACTCCGGCCTGCCGCATGCCACCGCCGAGCATCTTGCGGATGCGCCGCGCCTCGGCGATGAAGTCCGCCGCGCCGCAGAGGAGCGAGCCGACCGGCGCTCCCAGCCCCTTGGAAAGGCAGAACATCAGAGAGTCAAAGCCCGCAGCCAGCGCCGCGGCGGTGGTGCCGAGGGCGGCGGCGGCGTTGAAGATCCGCGCGCCGTCGCAGTGGACCGGCAGGCCGTGCCGATGGGCCACCGCGAGCAGGCGGTCGAGAACGGACCGGTCATAGACGGTGCCGCCGCCCATGTTGTGCGTGTTCTCCACCACCAGGAGACCGCTGCGGGCGTGATAGCTGGCGTCGCGCACGACCGCCGCGTCCACGGCCTCGGGATCGAGCAGGCCGCCGGGCGAGGCGATGAGGTGCGGCATCAGCCCGGACAGCGCGGCCATGCCTCCCATCTCATAGAGAAAGACATGGCTCCGCGCGTCGCAGATCACCTCGTCGCCTTGGGAAGCGTGGAGATGGAGGGCGATCTGATTGCCCATCGTGCCGGAGGGGACGAAGACCGCGGCCTCCATGCCGGCCGCCGCCGCCGCCTCCTCTTCGAGCCGTGCGACGGTGGGATCTTCGCCGTAGACGTCGTCGCCAACCTCCGCCTCGGCCATGGCGCGGCGCATCTCGGCGTCGGGCCGGGTGACGGTGTCGGAGCGCAGGTCGATTCGCTGGTTGATTGATGTCCCGTTCATAGGCCGATCCCCACGCGGACGGAAGCCTGGACCACCTCGGCCTTCTCCACCTCGACGGTGATCTTGGGCAGCAGCAGGTTGAGGGTGATCCCGGCGTAGGCGATCCCCTGGGTGTCGGTCTCGCGCAGCGACTGGAGGGAGCCGTCGAGCTTGCCGCGGCTGCTCACGATGCCGGCCCCGACGAACGGGGTGAGCACGGTGAACCCCTTGCTGAAGAGCAGCTCGGCGCCGTACTGTCGCAGGTCGTAGGCGCGCGGGCTCAGGGTCTCGGTGCCGGTGACGCGGACCGAGAGCGCCGGGCTGAGCACGCCGCCCTTGATGATGGCCCACTGGAGGTCCGCCGAGGCCAGCTTCACGTCGCCGCCGAGCGTCTGGCCGTAGGCGACACCGAGGTCGAAGCCGCCGGGCAGCCCCTTGCGCACGCCGACCCGGGCGACGGACAGGAAACCGCCGGAGAGGCTGCCGTCGATCACCGTGCCGGCGAACGGCTCGTCGTCGAACCCGCGGTCCACGGCCACGTCGACGAAGACGTCGAAGCCGGTGAGGCCGAGAGGCGCCGCGCCGTGGCGGGGATAGTGATAGGCGTCGCTGCTGAAGCGGCGGTGGAAGGCGTGGAAGTCCGCTCCGGGCGCGTCGCCGTTGACGTCCCAGGCGAACGTGGGGACGGCGGCGCAGAAGGCGAGGAAAAAGAGCAGTGCTCTCACCCCCTGGTCAGAGGGTTTCCTGGATTTCATGGGCATGATCGGTCCTCGTGGTCTCGGTGGTCTCGGCGGGGGTCACGTATTCGTCGAGCAGGGTGGTCAACAGCTCGGAATCCCCGTTCTCCAGGAAATCGGCGGCGACGGCGCGGCTCTCCGCATCGATGGGGAGGACGGGCAGGTTGCCGTCCCGGTCGAGGCCGGCGACGTCGTAGCTGGTGTTGTCGATCCAGCGCGCGGCGCGGTAGAAGGCCTGCCCCTGCTCCTCGGAGCGGCCGAGGCGGAGCCAGAGCTCGGCGACGAGGGCGAGGACGCCGCCCAGGCGCAGGTTCTCGGTGCGCAGCACGGGCGCGCGCGGCAGGGGACGGGCGAGGAAGGGAGCGAGGCCGTGGCGGTGGGCGGAGCGGGCGAAGTCGCGCTCGGCCGGCGGCTCGCGGTGGAAGAGGGCGTCGAAGACCTCCTCTTCCCGCTCCTTGCCCCAGCGCTCCGCGAGCCGGCGGCGGTCGGCGGGCTGGAGGGCCGGCGCCATGGCCTGGACGCAGCGCACGCCCGCCGCGGCGAGGCGCGCGCAGCCGTCCTCCCAGAGGCCGGGATCGTCGGTGAGCCCGGGGAGGAGCGGCCAGACCGCCGCCGAGCCGGACGGCGGATTTTCCAGGCGTGCGAAGCGGTCGAGGTCGCGGGCGAGGAGAGCCGGCAGGAGGTCGTAGACGAAGGCGACGCCGGAGACGGCGGGCACGGTCGACTCCTCGCCGGGGAAGAGATGGAGGACGACCGGCGTGCCGTCGACCAGGCGCGAGCTGGCGAGCTTGTCGCGCGCCGCCGCGCGCCGGGTGGGCACCGGCGGCAGGTAGAGCACGTCGTCGAGCGGAGAAGGATCGAGGGCGGTGATCGACGCGGCCGCGGGCACTGCTTTCTGTGAGACCGTCCTCCCCCACTCGCCCAGACGCGCCTCCGCCAGATGGACCCAGGGGTGCTCCGGCGGCTCCCAGGAGCGCGGCACGTAGCGGATCCAGAAGCGCCCGGGATCGGGGAGCTGGGAACGTGTCATGCCAGCCCGCGCGCGGCGAGGATGTTGTGCACGTACTTGGCGAGCACGTCCACCTCCAGGTTCACGCGGTCGCCGGGCCGGAGGGCGGAGAGAGTCGTCACCTCCAGCGTGTGGGGGATCAGCGCCACCTCGAAGCCGGCCGGCCCGAGCGCCGAGACGGTGAGGCTCACGCCGTCCACCGTGATCGAGCCCTTCTCGACCAGGAACGGCGCGAGCTCCGGCGGAATCGCGAACGCCAGCACCCGATGATCGGTGAGGTCGCGGCGGTCCGTCACCGTGGTGGTGCCGTCGACGTGCCCCTGCACCCAGTGGCCGCCGAGCGCATCGCCCATGCGGAGAGCGGTCTCCAGGTTCACCGCATCGCCGCGGCGCAAATCGCCCAGGTTGGTGCGGGAGAGGGTCTCCGGGGAGAGCTCGACCGCGCAGCCCAGCGGCGGATCGCCATCCAGAGAGATGACGGTCAGGCAGACGCCGGAGACCGCGAGGCTCGCTCCGATCTCCAGGCGCCGCCCGAGGTCGGCGCTGTGGCCAAGGGACAGCCGGACGCCTCCCTGCCCCGAGGGCATCGGATCGTCGGTCAGGCGTCCACGCTCTTGTATAAGTCCGGTAAACATCCCTTGCGATAGCCGGTCAGAATCAGGTCGCCGCCGCGGGAGCCGGCCTCCAGCCCGTCGAGCCGCGCGGCGTCTTCCAGAAATTGAAAGCCCACCCCCCCCAGAGGGCCGGGCGCCGTCCGCCCGCCGATCAGGAGGGGCGCACAGTTGATCGCCACACGGTCGAAGCAGCCGCTGCCGGCGAAGCTCGCGTGCACCTCTCCGCCGCCCTCGACGAGCACGCTACGGATCCCCCGTGCATAAAGATCGGCCAGGACCGCCGCAGGCTCGACAGAGGGCAGATCGACGACCTCCGCGCCCCGCTCTTCCAGGGCGCGCCGCTTCTCCGGCTCGACCGCGGAGCCCGCGGCCTCAGCATATATCAGCACCGGCCCCGGAACCGTGAAGAGGCGAGCCTCCGGCGGCACGCGCAGGCGGCGGTCGAGGATCACCCGCAGGTTCGGCCCGGCGGCGAGCCCGAGCCGGCGGTCGAGGCGGGGATCGTCGGCCAGCACCGTGCCACTGCCGGCCAGAATCGCGTCGTGCTCCTCGCGCAGCGCGAGCCCCCAGCGCCGGCCGGCGGGCGACGAGATCCACTGGCTCTGCCCGCTCGCCGTGGCGATGCGGCCGTCCAGGCTCATCGCCCACTTGAGGGTGACCTCCGGCCGCCGCAGGGTCGCCGCGATCAGGAAGCGCAGGTTGAGCCGGACCGCCTGGCGAGCCAGCTTCGGAGTCGCCATCTCCACTTCGATCCCGGCGGTCCGCAGCCTCTCGAATCCCTGCCCCGAGACCCGTGGGTCCGGATCGCGGTGGCAGGCCACCACCTTGGCCACGCCCGCCGCGATCACCGCGTCGGCGCAGGGAGGCGTGCGCCCATGGTGGGAGCAGGGCTCCAGGGTGACGTAGAGAGTCGCGCCGCGAGCCTTCTCTCCGGCCTCGCGCAAGGCCTCCACCTCGGCGTGCGGGCCGCCGACCTGGCGATGCCAGCCGCGGCCGGCGATCTCGCGTCCCTGGACGAGGACGGCGCCGACCATCGGATTGGGAGAGGTACGGTAGCGGCCGCGGGCGGCCAGGCGGAGAGCCAGCCGGAAGGCGTTCTCTGGCTCAGCCGAGGAGGGCAGAGGCGAACTCCCGGGGACGGAAATCCACCAGGTCGTCGGCCTTCTCGCCGACCCCCAGGTAGAGAACCGGCAGCCGCAGCTCGCGCGCCACCGCCACCGCCATCCCGCCCTTGGCCGTGCCGTCGAGCTTGGCGAGGAGCACGCCGTCGATGGGCACCACCTGGCTGAACGTGCGCGCCTGGGCGAGAGCGTTCTGTCCCGTCGTGGCGTCGAGCACCAGGATCGTCTGCTTCTGCCAGTCCGGCGCCTCGCGGTCGATGATCCGCCGCACCTTGCCGAGCTCGGCCATCAGGTAGTCCTTGGTGTGCAGGCGCCCGGCGGTGTCGACGATGAGATGATTCATCCGGCGCGCCTTGGCGGCGTGGATGGCGTCGTAGATGACGGCCCCGGGATCGGCCCCCTGTCCCTGGCGGACGACCTCGACGCCGAGGCGCTCCCCCCAGAGGGCGAGCTGCTCGATGGCGGCGGCGCGGAAGGTGTCGCCGGCGGCGAGGAGCACGCGGTTCTTCTCCTGGAGCGAGCGCTTGGCAATCTTGGCGATCGAGGTGGTCTTGCCGACGCCGTTGACCCCGATCACCAGGGTGAGGAGCGGCGCGCGGCTGAAGATCCGCGGCTTGGGAGAGTCGCGCAGCAGCTCGGCGATCTCGTCGGAAAGCAACTTGCGCAGCTTCAACGGGCTCGCCGCCTGCTCCTTGGTGGCGTTCTTCTTCACCCGCTCCACCAGCTCCAGCGCCGTCTCCACCCCGAGGTCGCAGCTGATGAGGATCTCTTCGAGGTATTCGAGGGTGCGGTCGTCCAGCGTGACCTTCCCCTCCATGGCCGAGCTCATCTTCTCGATGATCTCGGTGTGGGTCATGAAGAGCCCACGCTTCATCTTGCCCCAGAACCCCTGCTGCGCATCCTCTGACTCCGGGAGGACGGTCTCCGGCGCCAGCTCGAGGGTGTCGTTCTTCTTCTCGTTCTCTGCCATGGCAGAGCAATGATAGCGGCTGCGAGCCGATTTAGGAGAACAGCTCGTGCGTCAGCTGCTGCGCCGCGTCGGCCATGGTGATGCGGGCGTGGGCGACGAGGGCGGGGCGGCGCTGGACGAGCACGAGGTAGTAGCCGTCCGGCAGCGGCATGGCGTAGATGTGGATGTCCCGCTTCTCGATGTGGACCACCCGCGGCGAGCCCAGCTCGTTGTCGGTGAAGAGCTTCTCGATCTGGCGCAGGTAGATGCCGAGGTAGGCGCCGACGACGCGCATCTGGTAGGGGCTGTAGCCGGCGCAGGCGAGGTCCACGGTCTCGCCGTTGTCGTCGAGGAAGAGGGCGCCCAAGGCGTCGTCGTTGTTGGCCAGCAGATTGGCGAGGACGTACTGGAACATCGTGGCTCCCTCGGATCAGATTAGCGGGGCGAGGCCGCGCGGGCCGGCTCCTGGACATCTTCCTCTTCGAAGCGCCCGCCGACGGACTCCGCGGCGGCGCGGATGTCCCCGGCCTCGAAGGCGCGGAGGAACGCGGTGACGATCTTGGCGTCGAAGCGGGAGCCGGTCAGGCGGGTGATCGTCTCCACCGCGAATTGCAGGCTGTAGGCCTTCTGGTACGGGCGGTTCGTGGTGATCGCGTCGAAGGTGTCGGCGACCCCTACGATGCGGGCGTAGAGCGGGATCTGCTCGCCCTTGAGCCCGTCGGGATAGCCGCGGCCGTTCCACGCTTCGTGGTGCGAGCGGATGGCGGGGATCATGTCCTTGAGCTGCTCGATGGCGGTCATGATCTCGGCGCCGATCACGGTGTGCATCTTCATCTGCTCGAACTCTTCGTCCGACAGCTTGCCGGCCTTGCGCAGCACCATGTCCTCGACGCCGATCTTGCCGACGTCGTGGAGCAGCGCGCCGATCCAGATCTTGTGCTGCTGGTCCTCGGGCAGGCCGAGGTACCTGGAGATCATCCGGCTCATCGCGGCGACGCGCTCGGAGTGGCCGCGGGTGTAGGGATCCTTGGCGTCGATGGCGGCCACGAAGGCGCGCAGCGAGCCGATGAACAGGTCGCGGTTGGCCTGCGCGGCCTGCTGGAGCCGCTTGACGTAGCTCTCGATGTGCCCGCTCATCCGGTTGAAGTCTTCGGCCAGGTCGGCGAACTCGAAGGAGAGCCCCTCGGGATCGACGCGGCCGAACTTGCCGTCGGCGATCTCGTGGGTGGTCTCGGTCAGGCGCTGGATCGGCCGGCTCACCCAGCGCGCGGCCAGGAAGGCGGAGAACAGCGCCAGGCCGACCAGCAGGAGGGTGGAGATGACGATGTTGAAGAGCATCCGGTCGACCGCCGCGAACGCGGTGGCCAGCGGCTTCTGGACGATGAGCACCCAGCCGCTCTCCTCGATCGCGCTGACCTGGGCCAGCACCTCCTGCGCGCCGCCCTCGGCGGGGAGGACGTACTCCTGGGTCATGCTGCCAGGCACGGATAGGAACGACCCCAGCGTCTCGGACCGGAGCAGGCCCTCCTTGACCGCCGGGCTGCCGCCGCCGTCCCACCACAGGAGCTTGCTGCCCTCGCGCTTGAAGAGGAAGACGCCGACTACGTTCTGCCCGACCTCGCTCCGCAGGGCCTCCAGCGGCTTGAGCCGGAGCAGGGCCTCGACGACGAGATCCGGCGCGGCGTTGGAGGCGTTCGGCGCGGCGGCGACCGGCACGGCGAGGGCGACGAGCGGCACGCTGTCCGCACCGACGTCGACGAGCTGGTAGGCAGGCTTCTTCTTGCTCTGCGCCTGCTCGAAGACCGTCTTCAAAGCCGCCACCGCCTGCGGCGTCGGGTTGCCGCGCGCCAGGGTAGGCCCGGCGCCCGCGGGATCGAGCAGGCGCAGCAGCTGGAGGCCCGAGCTGTCCCCCTGGGTCTGCTGGTTGAGCCAGAAGGTCTGCAGATAGGAGCCCACCCACGGCTCGCGCAGCCGTTCGGCGACGTCGGGCGAGCCGGGGGGCAGCAGCACGCCGGTGCCGAGCTGGGAGATCTGCTGGCGGAAGGAGCCGAGATAGTTGTCGACGTCGCGGGAGAGGGCGCCCGCCCGGCGCACCAGGTTGTCCGTCTCCGCATCCCGCAGCACCTGCTGGCTCTGCGGGATCAGCATGAAGCTGCTGAGAGCCAACGGGATGATGCCCGCCAGCAGCAGCACGACGAGCAAGACGTGGCGCAGCTTGAGGCGGCGCAGGAGCGGTCGACGATTCGTCATGCTGTTGTTGAAAACCCTCTGTGCTCAGTGAGCCTCTTCATTATAGCCGATCGGCAACGTCCGCTGCGAACGGCGCCCGCAAAAAGCGCGTCAGCTCGTCGCTCAGCTCCTCCCGGCTCACCCCCTGGACCATCTTCCCTTCTCCGAGCGCGGCGGGCAGCACCCAGACGAGACCGCCCTCCAGCGCTTTCTTGTCGCGCGCCATGTGGGAGAGGAGCGTTGCCGGATCGAGGACGGGGAGCGGCGGCAGGCCGCAGCGGCCGAGCAGGGCGCGGATGCGCTCCGCGACGGCCGGATCGAGCCCGCGACGGACGGCCAGGCGGAGGGCGAAGAGGATGCCGTATCCCACCGCCTCGCCATGCCGCAGGCCGCCGTACCCCAGGGAGGACTCGATGGCATGCCCGAGGGTATGGCCGAAGTTGAGCAGCCGGCGGTCCCCCTGCTCGGTGGGATCGCGCTCGACGACACCGATCTTCGCCGCATCCGCCGCCGCGACCACCGGTCCGAGAGCCGCCGGATCGCCGCCGAGCAGGCGGTCGAGATCAGTCTCGACGCGGGCGAAGAGAGCAGGGTCGAGCAGCGCCCCCATCTTGATCACCTCGACGAGCCCCGAGCGCAGCTCCTCGCGCGGCAGCGTCGGGAGAACCGAGGTGTCGCAGACCACCAGGCTCGGGTGATGGAACAGCCCGACCGTGTTCTTCCCGCCGGGCAGATCGACCGCCGTCTTGCCGCCGATCGCCGCATCCACCTGGGCGAGCAGCGTCGTCGGCACCTGCGCCACCTCGATGCCGCGCAGAAAGCACCCCGCAACGAACCCTCCCAGGTCGCCGACACTGCCGCCGCCGAACGCGACCAGCCGGCTGTCCCGCTTGCCGCCGCCCTCCAGCATGGCGTTCCACAGCCGCTCCGCCGTGCCGACGTTCTTCGCGGCCTCCCCCTCATCGACCGTCAGTGTCACCCAGCGCGTCGCCGCCCCGCGGAGCGCCGCCAGCCGCTCGCCGTGCAGCTCCAGCACACGCGGCGTCGAAACCAGGAACACCGTGCGCCCCTGGAGCCAGGCTGCGAGCCGGTCGTTGACCGCCGCCAGGGCATCGTCCCCGACGAAGACCGGGGTCTCGCCGCCGGGGTGGCGGAGGATGAGGGTGTGGCGGGTCATGGGGTTGTTCTCCACCAATTCTCGATGCGGAGCCCTTCGAACGCACCGAAGTCGTCTCCATTCCGCGTGACCAGGATCAGATCGTGGACCTGGGCGACCGCTGCGATCTGACCATCGACAAAGGGCGGAGTTCTGCCGGCGGCTTCAAGCCGAGCTCGCTCGCTGCCGTGGCGCTCTGCGGCCCGCTGGTCATAGGGAAAGATCGTCAGAGCCGCAGCGAGGGTGGACAGGTACTTTTCGATCGTGGCCCGCCGCTTCGATTCAGGAACGCGGCGACAACCGTAGACCAGCTCGTTCCAGACCGGCGCCGCGCTTGCGCTCTCCGCTCGATGTCTCTCGATCTGGGCCAGGACTCCGGGATGGGGAATGGGCTTCAGGGGTTCCGAAAGGACATTGGCATCCAGAAGATAGCGGGGATTCACCACTCGACCTCGCGACCCGGCGTGCGATCACGAATGTCGCCAAAGATCTCCTCGACTCTCAGGTCCGAGAGGTCGTTCTCAGCACGAAACTTCTGGATGGCGGCCCACAAGTCCGGCTTGCCTGCGATCTCCTCCAGGATCATCGCGGCGATCGCGTCCTGCTCGGGCGCAGGGAGCTCACTAGCTTTCTCCACAGCTTCTTCGAGCAGACGGGTCATGGATGGCTCCTCTCTTCCACCTTCATAGTCTACGGCTACTTCCCCTTCACCACCGCGATCCCCAGCTCCGCGAGCTGCTTCGCATCCACCCCCGACGGCGCGTCGGTCATCAGGTCGGTGGCGGAGGCGGTCTTCGGGAAGGCGATGACCTCGCGGATGGAGGTGCCGCCGGCGAGGAGCATGACGAGGCGGTCGAGACCGAGGGCGATGCCGCCGTGCGGCGGAGCGCCGTAGCGGAGGGCTTCCAGGAAGAAGCCGAAGCGGGCCTCCGCCTCCTCGGGGCCGATGCCGAGGACCTGGAAGACGCGGCTCTGGAGGGCCGGGTCGTGCATGCGGATGGAGCCTCCCCCGAGCTCCAGGCCGTCGAGGACGACGTCGTAGGCGAGGGCGCGCACGGCTCCGGGATCGCTCTCCAGGAGATGGAAGTCGCGCGGATCGGGGCTGGTGAAGGGGTGGTGCATGGCGAACCAGCGCCCCTCTTCCTTGTCGAATTCGAAGGCCGGGAACTCGGTCACCCAGAGGAAGGCATGCTTCCCGGCGGGGATCAGGCCGTAGGCCCGGGCCAGCTCCAGGCGCAGGGCGCCGAGGGTGGGGGCGGCGATGCTCTCCGGCGCCGCGACAATCAGCGCGAGCCCGCCTTCCTCCAGGCCGAGGGCCGCCGCGGCGCCTTCCAGCTCGGCCGGAGTGAGGGCGTTCTTGACCTGGAAGGTCAGCTCGCCGTTCTTCTTGCGCAGCGTCAGCACGCCCGCGGCGCCGCTCCGCTTCGCCAGCTCCACCCAGCCGTCCACCTGCTTGCGGCTCGCCTCCGCCGCGCCCGGCACCGTGAAGCCGCGCACCACACCTCCGGAGGCCACGGTCTCCTTGAAACCGCGGAAGCCGCTCTCCGCCAGGAGCGCCGAGAGATCCGCGATCTCCAGGCCGAAGCGGAGGTCCGGACGGTCGCTGCCGTAGCGCGCCATGGCTTCGGCGTATTTCATGCGCGGGAAGGCGGTCGGCGGCTCGATCCGCGACTCCGAGGGGCCGAGCGGAAAGATGCGCGCGAAGAGCCCCTCGATCAGGCTATAGATGGTCTCTTCCGTGGGGAAGGACATCTCGAGGTCGATCTGGGTGAACTCGAGCTGGCGGTCGGCGCGCAGGGCTTCATCGCGGAAGCAGCGGGCGATCTGGATGTAGCGCTCGAAGCCGGCGACCATCAGGATCTGCTTGAAGATCTGCGGCGACTGCGGCAGGGCGTAGAAGCTGCCGTGGTGCACCCGCGACGGGACCAGGAAGTCGCGCGCCCCTTCCGGCGTCGAGCGCGTCAGGATCGGCGTCTCGACGTCGATGAAGCCCTGCTCGTTGAAGTACTTGCGGACTTCGAGGGTGACCCGGTCGCGGAGGATCAGGTTGCGTTGCAGCTCGCCGCGCCGGAGATCGAGGTAGCGGTAGCGCAACCGCGTCTCCTCGGAGACCTCGGCCTTGCCGTCCAGCGGGAACGGCAGCGCCTCCGATCGAGACAGGACGGCGGCGCGCGTGGCGACGATTTCGATCTCGCCGGTGGGCAGCTCGCGGTTGACGTTCTCGGGAGAGCGCAGCACCACCTCCCCTTCGATCTCCACCACCCATTCGGAGCGCACCGGCGCCAGGATCGCGGAGACCTCCGGCTGCTCGTCGGGATGGATCACCACCTGCGCCATGCCGCTCCGGTCGCGCAGGCTCAGAAACAGGACGCCGCCATGGTCCCGCCGGCGCTGCACCCAGGCCTGGAGCCGCACCGTGCTCCCCACGTCCTCCTTGCGCAGAGTCCCCGCGCCGCGTCGCTCTCGCATCTCCATCCCCATGACACCGTCTCCTCGTTCCATCTGATTCGGATCAAACTGGCGGGAGGACCCCGCGGTAATGCTCTTTGAGCTCGACATAGCGCTCGCAGCCATCGATGATGCGGAGGCGCTCCTCCGCGGTCAGCGGGCGTACCGGCCGGGCCGGGATGCCCAAAGCCAGATGCCCCGCCGGGATGCGGTGCCCGGGGGAGACCACCGCGCCGGCGCCGATCTGCGCTCCGGCTTCCACGACCGCGCCGTCGAGGACGCGGGCGCCGATGCCGATCAGCGCGCCGTCCTCGATCGTGCAGCCGTGGAGGACCGCTTGGTGGCCGACGACGACGCCAGCGCCGATCACCAGGGGATGGACCCGGTAATTCACGTGCAGCACCGAGCCGTCCTGGATGTTGGTGCGCGCGCCGATGCGGATGAAGTTGACGTCGCCGCGCGCCACGGTGTGGAACCAGAACGAGACGTCGTCCCCGAGCTCCACGTCGCCCGTCACCCAGGCGCCGGGCGCCAGGAAGACCCGGGCACCCAGCTTCGGGGTCTTGTCGAGATAGGGGACGATGGGCATCTCAGGTCTCGTCAGGACGCGGCGCGGCGCACCGAGAGGAGGATCCGCTCGTAGATCGGCAGCATCTTCTCGAACTCGGCCCGCGGCGCCGAGGCGGTGAAGTCGACGCCCGCCTTCTCCAAGGGGAGCTTGAGGACCAGGGTGCTGCGCGCCGCCTCGCCAACGCCGCTGTCCATGCGCACCAGCACTCCCTTGACCCCTTGCAGATCGCGCACTTCCACCAGAGGGGCCGCCCAGGCGTCGATCTTCGCGTCGTTCGCCCGGATGTTCGCCGCCACCTTCTCCGGGTCGCTGACATCGGAGGGGCTGATGCGGATGTAGACCAGGTGCGGATCTTTCGGCGGCTGCGCGGTCATCGGGCCGAGCCAGAGGCCGGGCGAGTCCTTGATCTCGCGCACCGTCCAGCCGGCCGGCACCTCGACGGTGTACGGGAACGGCTTGTCCGCCGCGCCCGGCAGGCCGATGCGGTGGAAGCCGCCCTCGCCCACGGGGACGGCGTGCTCGGTCGCCGGCACGCCGGGGATGGGGCGCGGTGTATGCGGCTGGGTCGTGGCGAGAGGGGAGGGAGGGGCGGAGGGCCGAGGAGCCGGAGCCGGGGTGGCTTCAGGAACCGGAGTGGCTTCGGGAGCCGGGGCGGGCTCAGCAGCAGGGGCGGGCGACGGAGAGGGGGCCGCCGTCTGCGCGCCGGCCGCGGCCGCCACGGACAGCGCAAGGGACGCGAGGAGAAGGGATGCGAGACGGGACTGGATGCTCATCTTGACCTCGAATTGACCTCGGAACGTGACCTCGGATTTTGGATGGATTCCCAGCAGATTCAAAAAGGTACTGTCCGGACGGAGCCGGGCCATCAGCCGCGGAAGCATGACATAAGATCCCGCGGTGTCCAACGGCCTCCGGCCTCCCCTGATCGACGTCGTGATCCCGGCGCTCAACGAGGAGGCCTCCCTCCCTCTGGTGCTGGCGGAGCTGCCGCGTCCGCCGGTCCGCCGCGTGGTGGTGGCGGACAACGGCTCGCGGGACGGCACGGCGCGGGTGGCGCGGGAGGGCGGCGCGGTGGTGGTGCCGGCGGCGCGCCGCGGCTATGGCACCGCCTGCCTCGCCGGCCTCGACCATCTGCGCCGGAACGATCCGCCGGACATCGTGGTTTTCATCGACGCCGACTACTCGGACCATCCCGACGAGCTCTCGCGTCTGATCGCCCCTCTCCTCGCCGGCGAGGCCGACCTGGTCATCGGCTCGCGGACGCTCGGCGAGCGCGAGCGCGGCGCCCTCCTCCCCCAGGCGCGCGCCGGCAATCTCGTCGCCTGCGTCCTCATCCGCCTCCTCTACGGTCACCGCTACACCGATCTCGGCCCCTTCCGCGCCGCCCGCTGGGACGCCCTCGAGCGCCTCGCCATGGGCGATCCCGACTTCGGCTGGACCGCCGAGATGCAGGTCAAGGCGCTGCGCCACGGCCTGCGGGTCACCGAGGTGCCGGTCTCCTACCGCAAGCGCGTCGGCGTGTCCAAGATCACCGGCACGGTCATGGGAACGCTCCGCGCCGGCTATAAGATCCTCTGGACCGTCCTCCGCCACAGCCGCGGGTAGGGCCGGAAAAGAGGAGAGAGCCGGGATGAGCGAGCCGACCCGCTGTGCAACCGACATCGAGGTGCGTTACGCCGAGACCGACCAGATGGGCGTGGTCCACCACGCCAACTACGTCGTCTGGTTCGAGCTGGCGCGCACCCGCCTCTGCGCCCTCTCGGGCTACCACTACGCCGACATCGAGAAGACGGGCTATCTCCTGATGGTCACCGGCGTCGAGGTCCGCTACCGCCGTCCGGCGCGCTACGGCGAGACCGTCCGCGTGGTCTGCTGGGGAGAGCGCCTGGCCAGCCGCGGCGTCCGCTTCGCGTATGAGGTCTTCAAGCCGGGAAATGGAGAAGAGAAAGACGATCTCCTCGCCACCGGCGCCACCGATCACATCTGGGTCGAAGCCGCCACCGGCAAACCGGCGCGGACGCCGGAGCCCCTGCGCGAGCCGTTCCGCCGGCTGGCGGGGCTGGAGTAGGGCGCCCTCCCTCGAAGTCATCCTGAGGGCCGGATCGTGTGTGTAGGGGCAGTCCACGGGATTGCCGACAGGCAACCCCGTGTGGCTGCCCGGGCGGGGAAAGGCTCGGCGCCAACGTTTCGATTTCGATCTTCCCCCCACCCAGGGCGGCCACGCGGGGTGCCTTCGGCATCCCGCGGACCGCCCCTACGGAAACAACGAATTACCCCTCCTTCGCCAAACCCTCGCAATCCCACCGTCCTGATCTGGTCAATTCCAACCAAGAGCTGTTCTTCGCCGCCGTTCTGGCTGCTGGCGCTCAGTCGCAATCCCACCGTACTGATCTGGTCAATTCTAACTTCAAGGGCGCACAAAGATTCACAGATTTTATAAAGTCGCAATCCCACCGTACTGGATCTGGTCAATTCCAACGATCCATGAACAGAATTGCATTTGCCCTTGTTTTCGCCCTGCCGCAATCCCACCGTACTGATCTGGTCAATTCCAACGCCGATCGACGGCACTTGGAGCTACGGCATGACCGTCGATTTCAGTCGCAATCCCACCGCACTGACCTAGTCAATTCCAACGCACCATGCGGTGTGTGCCGAGGTCTTCGACCGCGGGTCGCAATCCCACCGTGCTGATCTGGTCAATTCCAACGACAAGATGATCGTCACCCTCCTACTCTTCACCGGCCTGTCGCAATCCCACCGTAATGAGCTGGTCAATTCCAACATTGCTCTTCGCGCTTGTTGCAGGGAGCCTCTCCGTCTCGTCGCAATCCCACTCTACTGATCTGGTCAATTCCAACCAACAAGCAGGGAGGCACCACACCCACCAGCATCACGTCGCAATCCCACCATACCGATCTGGTCAATTCCAACGTTCCTGAGAATCTCCGCAAGGAGAATCATCGAGAAGTCGCAATCCCACCGTACTGATCTGGTCAATTCCAACGACCGTGAACAAGATCGATCCCAACGCCATGCTGGTAGTGTCGCAATCCCACCGGCCTGATCTGGTCAATTCCAACACTGGCCCATCGTGTGAGTCGCGCTGGGAGATTATGAGTCGCAATCCCACCCTACTGATCTGGTCAATTCCAACGACCTGTCGCACTCGTCGCAGAGCGCCTTCAAACTCTTCGGTCAGTCGCAATCCCACCGTACCGATCTGGTCAACTCCAACGGGGCCGGCGATCATCGACAGCGCCACGGCTGGATATGAGTCGCAATCCCACCGTACTGATCTGGTCAATTCCAACATCGGTCCGCGTTCGCAACGCCACCGGGGTGTCAGTAGAAAGGTCGCAATCCCACCGTACTGGCCTGGTCAATTCCAACAGTTGCGCTTTCGGAATAACCTTATCCTTCAGCTCATGGAGAAGTCGCAATCCCACCGTACTGATCTGGTCAATTCCAACGTCACCGGACTGGAGTACAACGCTGGAGGCTTCATCAACTGTCGCAATCCCACTGTACTGATCTGGTCAATTCCAACTATCGCCTTCGCAACCCCTTCTCTTGGAGCCACTTGAGACCCCTTCCGCTGTTACCCCCTCAGAGCAGCTTTTTCGGGGGCGTCATCTCCTCCTCTTTCCGCCGTTTCCAAGCCCGTAAACCTCCTTTCTTCCGAGCTTTACAACTCCGTTGTCACCCCTGTACCATTTTGGCGATTCGGGGCTGGCATGCTTCTTTCCAAGCATGGATCTTTCCTGGAGGCTCGTGGTTCATGGCGACCTGGGAGACTTTAAAGCCCTCCGTGCTGATCAGGGATGGCCTCGGCCAGGTTGCCGGATGGTCTTCAGTCAGTTGTCAAAGAGCAGCAGGAGGATTCTATGACACTCCTGACTGATAAAGACACGGGGGGAGGCGGATTGGTGAGAGAAGGATCCGCCTCCCCGCGGAGAGGGAGGCTCAGCCGTCCGTGCCGGCGAGCCTGGCGACGGCGATGCGGTCGACGTGCTCCAGAGCGAGGCCTCCCCCAGGGCGTCGAGGAGCCAGGCGAAGTCGCGGGGGGCCGGCGGCGAGGGCGGCGACGGTGTTCAGGGCGGCGAGGAGGTCTTCGTTGAAGTGGCGGGAGTGGCCGGCGAGGTGGCCTTCGAGGAGGATGGGAAAGCGTGGGGATTTTCACCGGTACACGGTGCTTGCGACAATCCCCGGGTACTTCTGAGCTTCCCGATCGGGATCGCGACAAGTACAGAGTCCTTGCGACAATCCCTCCAGGGAAGCTGAGCTTCCCGACAGGGATCCTTCCAAGTACACGGTGCTTGCGACAATCCCCGGGTCCTCCTGAGCTTCCCGATCGGGATCGCGACAAGTACAGAGTCCTTGCGGCAATCCCTCCAGGGAAGCTGAGCTTCCCGACAGGAATCGTTACAAGTACACGATCTTTGCGACAATCCCTCGGGGATCTTGAGCTTCCCGGCTCCGGTTGTCGCAAGGACGCGGGACTGGAGACGAAGGCTCCCGTCAGTCTGAGCTTCCCTCCAGCGGTTGTCGCAAGGACGCGGGACTCGAGAGCTTCCCTCCTTCCATCCTGAGCTTCCCTCCGGCGGTTGTCGCATGTACGCGGGACTTGAGAGCTTCTTTCCAGCACAGTGGGATCCGAAGCTTGGAATTCACGTGACTTGAAGTCGCGGCCGCACTGACCCTATAGTGAGTCGTATTAATTTAAATCATACCAACATGGTCAAATAAAACGAAAGGCTCAGTCGAAAGACTGGGCCTTTCGTTTTAATCTGATCGGCACGTAAGAGGTTCCAACTTTCACCATAATGAAATAAGATCACTACCGGGCGTATTTTTTGAGTTATCGAGATTTTCAGGAGCTAAGGAAGCTAAAATGGAGAAAAAAATCACTGGATATACCACCGTTGATATATCCCAATGGCATCGTAAAGAACATTTTGAGGCATTTCAGTCAGTTGCTCAATGTACCTATAACCAGACCGTTCAGCTGGATATTACGGCCTTTTTAAAGACCGTAAAGAAAAATAAGCACAAGTTTTATCCGGCCTTTATTCACATTCTTGCCCGCCTGATGAATGCTCATCCGGAATTTCGTATGGCAATGAAAGACGGTGAGCTGGTGATATGGGATAGTGTTCACCCTTGTTACACCGTTTTCCATGAGCAAACTGAAACGTTTTCATCGCTCTGGAGTGAATACCACGACGATTTCCGGCAGTTTCTACACATATATTCGCAAGATGTGGCGTGTTACGGTGAAAACCTGGCCTATTTCCCTAAAGGGTTTATTGAGAATATGTTTTTCGTCTCAGCCAATCCCTGGGTGAGTTTCACCAGTTTTGATTTAAACGTGGCCAATATGGACAACTTCTTCGCCCCCGTTTTCACCATGGGCAAATATTATACGCAAGGCGACAAGGTGCTGATGCCGCTGGCGATTCAGGTTCATCATGCCGTTTGTGATGGCTTCCATGTCGGCAGAATGCTTAATGAATTACAACAGTACTGCGATGAGTGGCAGGGCGGGGCGTAACCTAGGTGACAGAAGTTAAAAGCCTCCGGTCGGAGGCTTTTGACTTTCTGCTAGATCGGCCGCATCGAATATAACTTCGTATAATGTATGCTATACGAAGTTATTAGCGATGAGCTCGGACTTCCATTGTTCATTCCACGGACAAAAACAGAGAAAGGAAACGACAGAGGCCAAAAAGCTCGCTTTCAGCACCTGTCGTTTCCTTTCTTTTCAGAGGGTATTTTAAATAAAAACATTAAGTTATGACGAAGAAGAACGGAAACGCCTTAAACCGGAAAATTTTCATAAATAGCGAAAACCCGCGAGGTCGCCGCCCCGTAACCTGTCGGATCACCGGAAAGGACCCGTAAAGTGATAATGATTATCATCTACATATCACAACGTGCGTGGAGGCCATCAAACCACGTCAAATAATCAATTATGACGCAGGTATCGTATTAATTGATCTGCATCAACTTAACGTAAAAGCAACTTCAGACAATACAAATCAGCGACACTGAATACGGGGCAACCTCATGTCCGAGCTCGCGAGCTCGTCGACAGCGACACACTTGCATCGGATGCAGCCCGGTTAACGTGCCGGCACGGCCTGGGTAACCAGGTATTTTGTCCACATAACCGTGCGCAAAATGTTGTGGATAAGCAGGACACAGCAGCAATCCACAGCAGGCATACAACCGCACACCGAGGTTACTCCGTTCTACAGGTTACGACGAATGTCAATACTTGCCCTTGACAGGCATTGATGGAATCGTAGTCTCACGCTGATAGTCTGATCGACAATACAAGTGGGACCGTGGTCCCAGACCGATAATCAGACCGACAACACGAGTGGGATCGTGGTCCCAGACTAATAATCAGACCGACGATACGAGTGGGACCGTGGTCCCAGACTAATAATCAGACCGACGATACGAGTGGGACCGTGGTCCCAGTCTGATTATCAGACCGACGATACAAGTGGAACAGTTATGCCCGGGAATTCCTGCAGGATCGATCCGCTCGAGAAGCTTTCTAGTGGTACCAACCCAGGCAGGTAGCACAGTGCGCGCCCACTGCCTTACGGATAGCACGACGCATCTTCGCCGCAGCGTTGTTCCCACGGGCGATAGCAGCACGCCGCTTCGCATGGCTCTTCACACTGCGCTGTGCCTGATAGGTGGCGTGGTGCTGAGCACAGCGCCCACCATGAGTAGCCCAGTCCCTACAGTCGAGACACCGGGTACGCATAGGGCACCCCCCCCCCCCTTCCGGGGACACCCCCCTATCCGTCGACACCCCCCTACCTACTCACGTGAGTAGGCTGGGCGCGGCAGCGCTAGAAGCGACCGCCCGTCATGAAGTGGGCAGTGAGCCAACCCATGAAGGCCAGTAGCGCAAAGCGTCGAGCACGCACCCAACCCGAAGGCTTGCCTGTACTGCCGCTTTGCGTGGCGAACCATGACCAGACGTGTTCGCTCAGCGTGTCGCCCGGCTTCTTATTGAAGAGCGCTCGACCCTCAATGACGCCGAACGCGGCAAGCCATGCGAGCCAAGCGATTGTGTATCCGCTCATTGAGCCCCCCGACGGATTCGAACCGCCGACCCCCTGATTACGAAACAGGCGCTCTAACCGAACTGAGCTAGGGAGGCAACGCCGGTCGCTCAACCCTGGGAGAGATCAGGGGAGTGACCGGCCTGAGTGGGTAGCGCTCGACGCCGTTCCTTAGCGGTGCTTGATGCGTGGCGCGTAAACCCCTCTACCTATATGAAGGTTGTCGGCAACCTGATTCGGGGTCACAGCGAAGGGCGCCCGGGTGACGCTGTGATGAAGTGGCGTGAAGTCTGGATTACCCAATGAGAAGTCATTAGGAATGTGTGTTTCGAGTCATTCCGTCACAGCATCACTTCCCCCAGGTCAACGGCTCGCCCCGCTGTGCTGTGGTGACGGAGTCACTGTTACTTAGGCTAACTAACTAAACCGAGACAAGAGAAATGGGCCGACCGGGGGACCGGCCGACCCTTCCCGCTGCCCCAGGAAGCCCGCTGTGCGCCCGTCTCAGCGCCTAACAGGCTTCCCGGGTGTCTCGCTACGCCGCTACGTCTTCCGTGCCGTCCTGGGCGTCGTCTTCGTCGTCGTCGGTCGGCGGCTTCGCCCACGTGATCGAAGCGCGCTTCTCGATGGGCGTTCCCTGCCCCCTGCCCGTAGTCGACTTCGTGACAACGATCTTGTCTACGAAGAGCCCGACGAACACGCGCTTGTCGTCTACTGACGCGCGCCCCCACCACGACTTAGGGCCGGTCGGGTCAGCGTCGGCGTCTTCGGGGAACCATTGGTCAAGGGGAAGCTTCGGGGCTTCGGCGGCTTCAAGTTCGGCAAGCCGCTCTTCCGCCCCTTGCTGCCGGAGCGTCAGCGCTGCCTGTTGCTTCCGGAAGTGCTTCCTGCCAACGGGTCCGTCGTACGCGCCTGCCGCGCGGTCTTCGTACAGCTCTTCAAGGGCGTTCAGGGCGTCGGCGCGCTCCGCAACAAGGTTCGCCCGTTCGCCGCTCTTCTCAGGCGCCTCAGTGAGCTTGCCGAAGCGTCGGGCGGCTTCCCACAGAAGCGCCAACGTCTCTTCGTCGCCTTCGGCGTGCCTGATCTTGTTGAAGATGCGTTCCGCAACGAACTTGTCGAGTGCCGCCATGCTGACGTTGCACGTGCCTTCGTGCTGCCCAGGTGCGGACGGGTCGACCACCTTCCGGCGACGGCAGCGGTAAGAGTCCTTGATCGATTCTTCCCCGCGCTTCGAAGTCATGACGGCGCCACACTCGCAGTACAGCTTGTCCATGGCGGACAGAATGGCTTGCCCCCGGGAAAGCCCCTTGCCGCGCCCCCTGCCGTCCAACCACGCCTGAAGCTCATACCACTCAGCGGGCTCGATGATCGGTCCGCAATCAAGCTCGACCGGCCGGAGCGTGATCGGGTCGCGCTGAATGCGGTAACCCTCAATCTTCGTGGTCGGCGTGCCGTCCGGCTTCTTCTTGTAGATCACCTCAGCGGCGAAGCCCGCAATACGCGGGTCCCGAAGGATTCGCATAACGGTTGCCGGGTCCCAGGCGCTTGAAGCGGTCTTCTTCCCAATCGTCTCGCCCCGGGTCGGCACGGCGTCAGCGTCCATGCGCTTACAAAGCCCCGTGATGCTGCCCGGGTGAATGGCGGCTTGACTGCCCGGCTTGAAGGGAAGGTGTTTGTGCGTCTTGATCTCACGCCACCACCACCGGATTACGTCGGGCTCGAACTCGAAGGGTCCGGTAAGGGGAGTGGTCGAGTGCGCAAGCTTGTTGATGACGACATTGACCATTCGGCCGTTGCGCGTGATCTCCTTCGTCTCCGAAACAAGCTCGAAGCCGTAAGGCGCCTTCCCGCCGACGTACCCGCCCAATTCGCGCTGAAGGTTCTTCGTGTCGAGAATCTTCGCCGACTTCAGCGAAGATTCTTTGTGCGACGCGTCGAGCCGCATAATCAGGTGAATCAGGTCCATGACGTTTCCCTGCCGGAAGACGCCTTCCTGAGTGGAAACAATCGTCACGCCCAGGGCGAGCAATTCCGAGACAATCGGAATCGCGTCCATGACCTTCAGGCGCGAGAAGCGCGACACGTCATAGACAATGATCATGTTGAGCCGCCCGGCGCGGCATTCGTTCAGGATGCGTTCGAACTCCGGGCGCTCCGCCGTCCCGAACGCCGACGTGCCCGGCGCTTCGCTGAAATGCCCGACGAACCTGAACCGGCCCCCGTCGCGCTCGACTTCGCGCTGAAGGTCGGCCGCCTTGTCTTCGTTGGCGCTACGCTGTGTCGCTGGGCTTGCTGCGCTCGAATTCTCGCGCTCGCGCGACTGACGGTCGTAAGCACCCGCGTACGTGTCCACCCCGGTCACAACCCCTTGTGTCATGTCGGCGACCCTACGCCCCCAACTGAGAGAACTCAAAGGTTACCCCAGTTGGGGCACTACTCCCGAAAACCGCTTCTGACCTGGGAAAACGTGAAGCCCCGGGGCATCCGCTGAGGGTTGCCGCCGGGGCTTCGGTGTGTCCGTCAGTACGGGCCATAGAGGGGCGTCGTGTAACCCACCCAGGGCGATTGCTCCGGCACGGGGAAGCCGCGCCACGCCTTCGGGACGTCGCGGTGAGTTCAGGCTTTTTCATATCTCATTGCCCCCGGACGAGCGTCTGCTCCGCCATTCGCCGTCCGCCGTGCCAATCGGATCAGCCGTCCAAATGCGGGATTTTCGTTAGTCGGAGGCCAAACGGCATTGAGCGTCAGCATATCATCAGCGAGCTGAAGAAAGACAATCCCCGATCCGCTCCACGTGTTGCCCCAGCAATCAGCGCGACCTTGCCCCTCCAACGTCATCTCGTTCTCCGCTCATGAGCTCAGCCACTGGCGAGCGGCATCGCATTCTTCGCATCCCGCCTCTGGCGGATGCAGGAAGATCAACGGATCTCGGCCCAGTTGACCCAGGGCTGTCGCCACAATGTCGCGGGAGCGGATCAACCGAGCAAAGGCATGACCGACTGGACCTTCCTTCTGAAGGCTCTTCTCCTTGAGCCACCTGTCCGCCAAGGCAAAGCGCTCACAGCAGTGGTCATTCTCGAGATAATCGACGCGTACCAACTTGCCATCCTGAAGAATGGTGCAGTGTCTCGGCACCCCATAGGGAACCTTTGCCATCAACTCGGCAAGATGCAGCGTCGTGTTGGCATCGTGTCCCACGCCGAGGAGAAGTACCTGCCCATCGAGTTCATGGACACGGGCGACCGGGCTTGCAGGCGAGTGAGGTGGCAGGGGCAATGGATCAGAGATGATCTGCTCTGCCTGTGGCCCCGCTGCCGCAAAGGCAAATGGATGGGCGCTGCGCTTTACATTTGGCAGGCGCCAGAATGTGTCAGAGACAACTCCAAGGTCCGGTGTAACGGGCGACGTGGCAGGATCGAACGGCTCGTCGTCCAGACCTGACCACGAGGGCATGACGAGCGTCCCTCCCGGACCCAGCGCAGCACGCAGGGCCTCGATCAGTCCAAGTGGCCCATCTTCGAGGGGCCGGACGCTACGGAAGGAGCTGTGGACCAGCAGCACACCGCCGGGGGTAACCCCAAGGTTGAGAAGCTGACCGATGAGCTCGGCTTTTCGCCATTCGTATTGCACGACATTGCACTCCACCGCTGATGACATCAGTCGATCATAGCACGATCAACGGCACTGTTGCAAATAGTCGGTGGTGATAAACTTATCATCCCCTTTTGCTGATGGAGCTGCACATGAACCCATTCAAAGGCCGGCATTTTCAGCGTGACATCATTCTGTGGGCCGTACGCTGGTACTGCAAATACGGCATCAGTTACCGTGAGCTGCAGGTCGACGGATCTTTTCCGCTGCATAACCCTGCTTCGGGGTCATTATAGCGATTTTTTCGGTATATCCATCCTTTTTCGCACGATATACAGGATTTTGCCAAAGGGTTCGTGTAGACTTTCCTTGGTGTATCCAACGGCGTCAGCCGGGCAGGATAGGTGAAGTAGGCCCACCCGCGAGCGGGTGTTCCTTCTTCACTGTCCCTTATTCGCACCTGGCGGTGCTCAACGGGAATCCTGCTCTGCGAGGCTGGCCGGCTACCGCCGGCGTAACAGATGAGGGCAAGCGGATGGCTGATGAAACCAAGCCAACCAGGAAGGGCAGCCCACCTATCAAGGTGTACTGCCTTCCAGACGAACGAAGAGCGATTGAGGAAAAGGCGGCGGCGGCCGAGAGAGAATATTCAGGCCAGTTATGCTTTCTGGCCTGTAACAAAGGACATTAAGTAAAGACAGATAAACGTAGACTAAAACGTGGTCGCATCAGGGTGCTGGCTTTTCAAGTTCCTTAAGAATGGCCTCAATTTTCTCTATACACTCAGTTGGAACACGAGACCTGTCCAGGTTAAGCACCATTTTATCGCCCTTATACAATACTGTCGCTCCAGGAGCAAACTGATGTCGTGAGCTTAAACTAGTTCTTGATGCAGATGACGTTTTAAGCACAGAAGTTAAAAGAGTGATAACTTCTTCAGCTTCAAATATCACCCCAGCTTTTTTCTGCTCATGAAGGTTAGATGCCTGCTGCTTAAGTAATTCCTCTTTATCTGTAAAGGCTTTTTGAAGTGCATCACCTGACCGGGCAGATAGTTCACCGGGGTGAGAAAAAAGAGCAACAACTGATTTAGGCAATTTGGCGGTGTTGATACAGCGGGTAATAATCTTACGTGAAATATTTTCCGCATCAGCCAGCGCAGAAATATTTCCAGCAAATTCATTCTGCAATCGGCTTGCATAACGCTGACCACGTTCATAAGCACTTGTTGGGCGATAATCGTTACCCAATCTGGATAATGCAGCCATCTGCTCATCATCCAGCTCGCCAACCAGAACACGATAATCACTTTCGGTAAGTGCAGCAGCTTTACGACGGCGACTCCCATCGGCAATTTCTATGACACCAGATACTCTTCGACCGAACGCCGGTGTCTGTTGACCAGTCAGTAGAAAAGAAGGGATGAGATCATCCAGTGCGTCCTCAGTAAGCAGCTCCTGGTCACGTTCATTACCTGACCATACCCGAGAGGTCTTCTCAACACTATCACCCCGGAGCACTTCAAGAGTAAACTTCACATCCCGACCACATACAGGCAAAGTAATGGCATTACCGCGAGCCATTACTCCTACGCGCGCAATTAACGAATCCACCATCGGGGCAGCTGGTGTCGATAACGAAGTATCTTCAACCGGTTGAGTATTGAGCGTATGTTTTGGAATAACAGGCGCACGCTTCATTATCTAATCTCCCAGCGTGGTTTAATCAGACGATCGAAAATTTCATTGCAGACAGGTTCCCAAATAGAAAGAGCATTTCTCCAGGCACCAGTTGAAGAGCGTTGATCAATGGCCTGTTCAAAAACAGTTCTCATCCGGATCTGACCTTTACCAACTTCATCCGTTTCACGTACAACATTTTTTAGAACCATGCTTCCCCAGGCATCCCGAATTTGCTCCTCCATCCACGGGGACTGAGAGCCATTACTATTGCTGTATTTGGTAAGCAAAATACGTACATCAGGCTCGAACCCTTTAAGATCAACGTTCTTGAGCAGATCACGAAGCATATCGAAAAACTGCAGTGCGGAGGTGTAGTCAAACAACTCAGCAGGCGTGGGAACAATCAGCACATCAGCAGCACATACGACATTAATCGTGCCGATACCCAGGTTAGGCGCGCTGTCAATAACTATGACATCATAGTCATGAGCAACAGTTTCAATGGCCAGTCGGAGCATCAGGTGTGGATCGGTGGGCAGTTTACCTTCATCAAATTTGCCCATTAACTCAGTTTCAATACGGTGCAGAGCCAGACAGGAAGGAATAATGTCAAGCCCCGGCCAGCAAGTGGGCTTTATTGCATAAGTGACATCGTCCTTTTCCCCAAGATAGAAAGGCAGGAGAGTGTCTTCTGCATGAATATGAAGATCTGGTACCCATCCGTGATACATTGAGGCTGTTCCCTGGGGGTCGTTACCTTCCACGAGCAAAACACGTAGCCCCTTCAGAGCCAGATCCTGAGCAAGATGAACAGAAACTGAGGTTTTGTAAACGCCTCCTTTATGGGCAGCAACCCCGATCACCGGTGGAAATACGTCTTCAGCACGTCGCAATCGCGTACCAAACACATCACGCATATGATTAATTTGTTCAATTGTATAACCAACACGTTGCTCAACCCGTCCTCGAATTTCCATATCCGGGTGCGGTAGTCGCCCTGCTTTCTCGGCATCTCTGATAGCCTGAGAAGAAACCCCAACTAAATCCGCTGCTTCACCTATTCTCCAGCGCCGGGTTATTTTCCTCGCTTCCGGGCTGTCATCATTAAACTGTGCAATGGCGATAGCCTTCGTCATTTCATGACCAGCGTTTATGCACTGGTTAAGTGTTTCCATGAGTTTCATTCTGAACATCCTTTAATCATTGCTTTGCGTTTTTTTATTAAATCTTGCAATTTACTGCAAAGCAACAACAAAATCGCAAAGTCATCAAAAAACCGCAAAGTTGTTTAAAATAAGAGCAACACTACAAAAGGAGATAAGAAGAGCACATACCTCAGTCACTTATTATCACTAGCGCTCGCCGCAGCCGTGTAACCGAGCATAGCGAGCGAACTGGCGAGGAAGCAAAGAAGAACTGTTCTGTCAGATAGCTCTTACGCTCAGCGCAAGAAGAAATATCCACCGTGGGAAAAACTCCAGGTAGAGGTACACACGCGGATAGCCAATTCAGAGTAATAAACTGTGATAATCAACCCTCATCAATGATGACGAACTAACCCCCGATATCAAGTCACATGACGAAGGGAAAGAGAAGGAAATCAACTGTGACAAACTGCCCTCAAATTTGGCTTCCTTAAAAATTACAGTTCAAAAAGTATGAGAAAATCCATGCAGGCTGAAGGAAACAGCAAAACTGTGACAAATTACCCTCAGTAGGTCAGAACAAATGTGACGAACCACCCTCAAATCTGTGACAGATAACCCTCAGACTATCCTGTCGTCATGGAAGTGATATCGCGGAAGGAAAATACGATATGAGTCGTCTGGCGGCCTTTCTTTTTCTCAATGTATGAGAGGCGCATTGGAGTTCTGCTGTTGATCTCATTAACACAGACCTGCAGGAAGCGGCGGCGGAAGTCAGGCATACGCTGGTAACTTTGAGGCAGCTGGTAACGCTCTATGATCCAGTCGATTTTCAGAGAGACGATGCCTGAGCCATCCGGCTTACGATACTGACACAGGGATTCGTATAAACGCATGGCATACGGATTGGTGATTTCTTTTGTTTCACTAAGCCGAAACTGCGTAAACCGGTTCTGTAACCCGATAAAGAAGGGAATGAGATATGGGTTGATATGTACACTGTAAAGCCCTCTGGATGGACTGTGCGCACGTTTGATAAACCAAGGAAAAGATTCATAGCCTTTTTCATCGCCGGCATCCTCTTCAGGGCGATAAAAAACCACTTCCTTCCCCGCGAAACTCTTCAATGCCTGCCGTATATCCTTACTGGCTTCCGCAGAGGTCAATCCGAATATTTCAGCATATTTAGCAACATGGATCTCGCAGATACCGTCATGTTCCTGTAGGGTGCCATCAGATTTTCTGATCTGGTCAACGAACAGATACAGCATACGTTTTTGATCCCGGGAGAGACTATATGCCGCCTCAGTGAGGTCGTTTGACTGGACGATTCGCGGGCTATTTTTACGTTTCTTGTGATTGATAACCGCTGTTTCCGCCATGACAGATCCATGTGAAGTGTGACAAGTTTTTAGATTGTCACACTAAATAAAAAAGAGTCAATAAGCAGGGATAACTTTGTGAAAAAACAGCTTCTTCTGAGGGCAATTTGTCACAGGGTTAAGGGCAATTTGTCACAGACAGGACTGTCATTTGAGGGTGATTTGTCACACTGAAAGGGCAATTTGTCACAACACCTTCTCTAGAACCAGCATGGATAAAGGCCTACAAGGCGCTCTAAAAAAGAAGATCTAAAAACTATAAAAAAAATAATTATAAAAATATCCCCGTGGATAAGTGGATAACCCCAAGGGAAGTTTTTTCAGGCATCGTGTGTAAGCAGAATATATAAGTGCTGTTCCCTGGTGCTTCCTCGCTCACTCGACCGGGAGGGTTCGAGAAGGGGGGGCACCCCCCTTCGGCGTGCGCGGTCACGCGCACAGGGCGCAGCCCTGGTTAAAAACAAGGTTTATAAATATTGGTTTAAAAGCAGGTTAAAAGACAGGTTAGCGGTGGCCGAAAAACGGGCGGAAACCCTTGCAAATGCTGGATTTTCTGCCTGTGGACAGCCCCTCAAATGTCAATAGGTGCGCCCCTCATCTGTCAGCACTCTGCCCCTCAAGTGTCAAGGATCGCGCCCCTCATCTGTCAGTAGTCGCGCCCCTCAAGTGTCAATACCGCAGGGCACTTATCCCCAGGCTTGTCCACATCATCTGTGGGAAACTCGCGTAAAATCAGGCGTTTTCGCCGATTTGCGAGGCTGGCCAGCTCCACGTCGCCGGCCGAAATCGAGCCTGCCCCTCATCTGTCAACGCCGCGCCGGGTGAGTCGGCCCCTCAAGTGTCAACGTCCGCCCCTCATCTGTCAGTGAGGGCCAAGTTTTCCGCGAGGTATCCACAACGCCGGCGGCCGGCCGCGGTGTCTCGCACACGGCTTCGACGGCGTTTCTGGCGCGTTTGCAGGGCCATAGACGGCCGCCAGCCCAGCGGCGAGGGCAACCAGCCGAGGGCTTCGCCCTGTCGCTCGACTGCGGCGAGCACTACTGGCTGTAAAAGGACAGACCACATCATGGTTCTGTGTTCATTAGGTTGTTCTGTCCATTGCTGACATAATCCGCTCCACTTCAACGTAACACCGCACGAAGATTTCTATTGTTCCTGAAGGCATATTCAAATCGTTTTCGTTACCGCTTGCAGGCATCATGACAGAACACTACTTCCTATAAACGCTACACAGGCTCCTGAGATTAATAATGCGGATCTCTACGATAATGGGAGATTTTCCCGACTGTTTCGTTCGCTTCTCAGTGGATAACAGCCAGCTTCTCTGTTTAACAGACAAAAACAGCATATCCACTCAGTTCCACATTTCCATATAAAGGCCAAGGCATTTATTCTCAGGATAATTGTTTCAGCATCGCAACCGCATCAGACTCCGGCATCGCAAACTGCACCCGGTGCCGGGCAGCCACATCCAGCGCAAAAACCTTCGTGTAGACTTCCGTTGAACTGATGGACTTATGTCCCATCAGGCTTTGCAGAACTTTCAGCGGTATACCGGCATACAGCATGTGCATCGCATAGGAATGGCGGAACGTATGTGGTGTGACCGGAACAGAGAACGTCACACCGTCAGCAGCAGCGGCGGCAACCGCCTCCCCAATCCAGGTCCTGACCGTTCTGTCCGTCACTTCCCAGATCCGCGCTTTCTCTGTCCTTCCTGTGCGACGGTTACGCCGCTCCATGAGCTTATCGGGTCCACTCGCGAACGCAGAAAGGCCCACCCGAAGGTGAGCCAGTGTGATTACATTTGCGGCCTAACTGTGGCCAGTCCAGTTACGCTGGAGTCACTAGTATTTAGGTGACACTATAGAAGCGGCCGCGACAACTTGTCCACGTGGAATTCTAAGCTTAGGATCCCAATGTGCTGGAAAGCGCCAGGAGGCGAGCTGGCCCTCCAGCACCTCGCCCCGCAGCCAGGAGCGTTGCCAGACGGCGTAATCGACGTACTGCAGCGGCAGCTCCCGCAGCGGCGAAGGCTCGCCCAGCACCGCCGCGCGGTACAGGAGCGCGACCTCATGGACCATCAGCCCCATCGACCAGCCATCTGCCGCGATGTGGTGCAGGGTGAGCAGCAGCACGTGCTCGGACGCGGCCTGCCGCAGCAGGGCGGCGCGTAGCAGGGGCCCCCGGGCGAGGCCGAAGGGCCGCAGCGCCTCCGCGGCGGACAACCTGCGCACCTCGTCCCGGCGCACGGTCTCCGGCAGAGCCGCCAGATCCACCTCTGGCAGAGACCAGGGAGACGGCGGTGCGATCTCCTGCCGGGGCACCCCGTCCACGGCCGGGAAGGTGGTGCGCAGCGCCTCATGGCGCCGGATCACCTCTCCCAGGCAATGCTCGAGGGCCGGTGGGCTCAGCGCGCCGCTGAGGCGCAAGGGGACCGGCAGGTTGTAGGCGGGGCTCCCTGGATCGAGCCGATGGAGGAACCACAGGCGCTCCTGGGCGAAGGAGAGGGGCAGGGGGCCGATACGGGGGGCCGGCACGATCGGGGGTGCCTGCGGCCGGGAGCCCGTTCTCGTCTCCGCCGCGATCCACGCGGCGAGCCCGGCGACGGTCGGAGTCTGAAACACTTGGCGTAGCGGCACGGCGATCCCGCAAGCCCGTTCCAGTCGCGAGACCACCTGTGCCGCCAGCAGGGAGTGTCCCCCCAGCTCGAAAAAATCGTCCTCGGCACCGGCCACATCCCGCCGCAGCACCTCGGACCAGATGCCGGCGACGAGCTCCTCGACCGGGGTGCGCGGCGCCGGCCCGGTCTTCGCCTCGGGCCGGGGTGCGAGCAGCGCCAGAGCACGCCGGTCGATCTTGCCGTTGGGGGTCAGCGGCAGGTGCTCGAGCGGCACCAGGACCGAGGGCCGCATGTGATCGGGCAGGCGATCGCTCATCAGACGGCGCAGCTCGCCGGCCGGCAGCTCGGCGGCGAGGACGAGATAGGCCACCAGATGCCGCCCTCCCGGGGCGTCCTCGCGAGCCAGCACCACTGCTTCCCGCACCGCCGGGTGGGTGGCCAGCACCGCCTCGATCTCCCCGGGCTCGATGCGAAAGCCCCGCACTTTGAGCTGGCGGTCGATGCGACCGAGAAGCTCGATCTCGCCGCCAGACCTCCAGCAGACCAGGTCACCGGTCCGGTAGAGGCGTGCCCCCGGCCGGCCGCTGAACGGATCGGGAACGAACTGCGCGGCGGTCAGGAAAGGCCGGTCCAGGTAACCGCGGGCCAGCCCCGCTCCCCCCAGGCAGAGCTCGCCGGGCACACCGATGGGAGCCGGGTGCCACCCGGCCTCCACGACATAGGCGCGCGTTCCCGGGAGCGGTCGACCGATGGCCGGCTCCCGAGGATCGTGGCGGTCGACCCGCCAGGCGGTCGAATAGGTCGTGTCCTCGGTCGGCCCGTACAGGTTCCACAGGCTCTCGACCCCGGACGCACGGAAGACACTCTCGGCAAGCGCCCGTCGCAGCGTCTCTCCCGCCAGGTTGACCGTCCGCAGCGACGGCGGCAACGCTCCGAGCCGGCACAGCTCGGCGATCGCCGAAGGGACGGTGTTCAACAGGGTCGCTCCGGCCAGGGCTGGCAGATCGAGAGCGTTTTGTGCCAGGACCACGCAGCCGCCCATGCTCAGCGGCGCGAAGATCTCGAAGACCGAGAGGTCGAAGCAGACGGACGTCGCCGCCACGACCCGCGAGAGCTCTTCCGGTCCGAACGTCTGGCGAGCCCAGCGCAGGAGGGCCGCGGCGGAGCGGTGCTCGATCTCCACTCCCTTGGGCACACCCGTCGAGCCCGAGGTGTAGATCACATAGGCGACATTCTCCGGGCCGCTCACACCCGTCGGCGGCTCGGCCGCGCAGGAGGAGATGCCGGCCGTTTCCCGGTCCAGGCAGAGCACGCGGCAGCGGAACTCCGGCAACCGATCGAGGAGCGAACTGTGGGTGAGCAGAAGCTCGATCCGGGAATCCTTCACCTGCAGATCCAGGCGCTCCCGCGGATAGCCGGAGTCGAGGGGGACGTAGGCGCCTCCCGCCTTCAGGACGGCGAGGAGGCTTTCGATCAGCTCCGGCGACCGCGGCAGACAGACCCCGACGCGGGCATCGGCCCCGACCCCGCAGGCGCGCAGGAACCGGGCGAGCCGATCGGAACGCCGGTCGAGGTCTCGATAGGTCATCTCCTGATCCAGGAAACACAGCGCCACCGCATCGGGCGTCCGCGCAGCCTGGCGGGCGAGCTCCTCGTGCAGACAGAGCTCGGACCCGTGCGGGACCGCCGTGTCGTTCCACTCGCTCAGAAGCTGGGCGCGCTCGGCCTCGCCGAGCAGAGGCAGCTCTGCCAGCGGGGCGGGGACGTCTCCGGCCAACGCCTCCAGGAGCGTCTCGAAATGGCCGAGCCAGCGGTGGACGGTCGTCGCGTCGAACAGGTCGCGGCGGTAGCTGAAGGCACCGGCCAGACCGTCCTCCCGTTCCCGCAGGAACAGGCTGAGGTCGAACTTCGCGGTCTCCTCGTCGTCGGCCAGAGGGCTCAGGCGGACCTCCGCCAGCCGCAGCTCGCTCGCCGGGGTGTTCTGCAACGCCAGCATCACCTGGAACAGCGGCGTGTGACCGAGGTCCCGCTCCGGCCGCAGCTCCTCCACCAGCTTCTCGAACGGCAGGGCCGCGTGCGCGTACGCCGCCAGGGTCGTCTCCCGCACCCGCTCGATGAGCTCGGCGAACCCCGCCGGGCCTGCCAGGTCGGAGCGCAGCACCAGGGTATTGACGAAGAAGCCGATCAGCCCTTCGGTCTGCAGCTGGTCGCGGCCGGCGATTGGCGTGCCGACGGCGACGTCGCGCTGCCCCGAGAGGCGGGAGAGCAGCGTCTGGAAAGCGGCCAGGAGCGTCATGAACAGCGTCGCCCCACAGCGCTGGGACAGGGCCGACAGGCGCGCCGACAACGCCTCGCCGAGGACGAAGCGGAGTCGCGCGCCGCGGGCCGTGAAGGCCGCCGGCCGGGGGTGGTCGGCGGGCAGCTCGAGGACCGGCGGCAGGCCCTCCAGACGGCCGCGCCAGAAGGCGAGCTCCGCCGCGAGCACCTCCGGGGTGAGGCAGCCCCGCTGCCAGGCGGCGAAGTCGGCGTATTGGATCGCGAGCTCGGGCAGCGGTGAGGGGAGACCCTGCGAGAAGGCCTCGTAGAGGGTGCCGAGCTCGCGGACGAGCACGCCGCGCGACCAGCCGTCGCTGGCGATGTGGTGCATGGTCACCAGCACCACCGACTCGCCGTCCCCTTCTTCTAGCAGGGTAGCCCGCAGCAGCGGGCCACGGGTCAGGTCGAAGGGGCGGACCGCTTCCTCCCGCACCCGGCGCACCCCTTCGGTGCGGCGCGCTGGCGCGGGCAGCCCCGCGAGGTCGATCCGCGGCAGCGGGACCGGCGGCGGCGGAGCGATCTCCTGCAAGAGCTCGCCATCCACCGCGACGAAGAAGGTGCGCAGGGCTTCGTGCCGTCGCACGATCTCGCCGAGCGCCGCCCGTAGCGCCGCTCTGTCGAGCCCGCCCGAGAGGCGCACGGCGGTGGGGACGTTGTAGGCGCCTTCGGCCGCCAGCTTCTCAAGGAACCAGAGCCGCTGCTGGGCGAAGGAGAGCGGCAGCGGACGGTCGCGCGGCACGCGCTCGATAGGGGGGAGCCGGAGCCCCTCACCGTCCCGCCGCAGCAGCTCGACGCGGCCGGCGAGGGCGGCCACCGTCGGGGCGTCGAACAGCTCCCGGAGCGGCAGCTCCACGTCCAGCACCTCGCGCACCCGCGAGGCCAGTTGAGTGGCCAGGAGCGAGTGCCCTCCGAGCTGAAAGAAATCGTCCTCCGCGCCCACCCTCTCCAGCCGCAGCAGATCGGCGAAAATCCCGGCGAGCAGCTCTTCCGTGACCGTCCGCGGCGCCAGGAAGCCCGTCCTTTGCGGGTCCGGGTCCGGCGCCGGGAGAGCCCGCCGGTCGACCTTGCCGTTCGGGGAGAGCGGCAGGGCGGCCAGCGGCACCAGCGCCGACGGCACCATGTAATCGGGTAGCCGGTCCTCGAGCAGGGCGTGCAGCTCGGCGGCGGACCAGGCGGCTCCCGCGGCGGGCACCACGTAGGCGGCGAGGCCGCGGCCGCCCGGCAGGTCGTCGCGCAGCACGACCACCGCCGCAGCGACGGCAGGGTGCGCCATCAAAACCGCTTCGATCTCACCCGGCTCGATGCGGAAGCCGCGCAGCTTCACCTGCTGGTCGAGTCGGCCGAGGAACTCGATCCGGCCGTCCGGGAGGCGGCGGGCGAGGTCGCCTGTCCGGTACATGCGCCCTCCGGGCTGCGGGGCGAACGGGTCGGGGACCAGCTTCTCGGCGGTGAGGGCGGGGTTGCCGGCGTAACCACGCGCCAGCCCGGCGCCGGCGGCGCACAGCTCTCCGGGCACCCCGATGGGCACCGAACGCAGCGCCGGGTCGACCAGATGGACCCGGGTGTTGGCGATGGCGCGGCCGATCGGCACCGCGCCTCCCGCGGCGAGCTCCTCCGCGCGCACCGGGTGGCAGCTCGTGAAGGTGGTGTTCTCGGTCGGGCCGTAGCCGTTGATCAGCCGGCAGGACGGCAGGCCGTCGAGCGCCCGCCGGGCGTGCGCCGGGGAGACCACGTCCCCTCCGGCGAGGAGCTGGCGCACCCCGGCCAGCCGGGGCAACTGGCTCTCGACCATTTGGTGGAAGAGCCCGGCGGTGAGCCAGAGAGTCGTGACGCCTGCGCGCTCCACCGCCGCGCCGAGCTCGTCGAGTGACGGCAACCCCGGAGGGAAGACCGCCAGGCGCCCGCCGTTGAGCAGCGCTCCCCAGATCTCCAGCGTCGCGGCGTCGAACGACGCGGGCGCGAATTGCAGAAAGGTCTGGTCCGGCCCGAAGTCGGCATAGCCCGTCTCCCGGACTAACCGCACGACGGCGGCGTGGGGCACCGCGACCCCCTTGGGGCGGCCGGACGAGCCGGAGGTGTACAGGATGTAGGCCAGGTTCTCGGGAGCGACGCCGGCCGCGAAATCCCCGGGCTCTTCGCCCGCCACGGCTCCGGCGTCGGTGTCGAGCCGCACCACCCGGGCCGCCGTGGGGGGCAACCAGGCGGCGAGACGGTCCGTGGTGACCAGGACGGCGGCTCCGACATCGGCCAGCAGGAAGGCGGTCCGCTCGGGCGGATGCCCCGGATCGAGGGGCACATAGACACCGCCGGCCTTGAGCACGGCGAGCGTCGCCAGCACCATCTCCGGCGAGCGCTCGAGGTAGAGGCCCACTGTTACCTCCGGGCCCGTTCCCAGCCGGCGCAGGTGCCGGGCCAGCCGGTTGGCGCGCGCGTTGAGCTCGCCGTAGGAGAGCTCGACGCCGGTCCCCGCCACGGGCACCAACGCGGGCGCCCCGGGCGCCCGCGCGGCCTGCTCCTCGAACAGCTCGTGGACGACCGCACGCGGAACCGCGCTCGCCGTGTCGGCCCACTCGACCAGGAGTTGCTGCCGCTCCCCTGCGCCGAGGAGAGGCGCCGCCGCCGCCGGCCGCTCCGGGTACGCGGCGAGATCCGCGAGCAGGCGCCCGAAATGTCCGAGGAGACGGTCGATCGTCACCGCGTCGAACAGGTCGACGCTGTATTCGAGCCCGCCGCTGAGCCCGCCGCCGGCTTCGCGCAGCAGGAGCGTGGCGTCGAACTTGGTCGCGCCGGTCGCGAAATCGATGGGCTCGACCGCGAGGCCGGGCGCGGAGACCGCGGCGAGAGGGGTGTTCTGGAGCACCAGCATGACCTGGAACAGTGGGTGGTGACTGAGGGAGCGCTGGGGCTGCAGGGCTTCGACCAGCCTCTCGAACGGCAGGTCCTGGTGGGCATAGGCGGCGAGCGCCGCCTGCCGCGCCCGGCCCAGCAGCTCGCGCCAGCTCGGCTCGCCGGCGAGATCGACGCGCAGCACCAGGGTATTGACGAAGAAGCCGATCACCCCCTCGATCTCGGTGCGGTTACGGTTGGCGATCGGCGATCCCACCACGATGTCGTCGCGGCGCGCGGAGCGTGCGAGGAGCGCCGCGAACCCCGCCAGCAGGGTCATGAAGAGGGTCGCTCCCTCGGCGCGCCCGAGGCGCCGCAGGCCGGCTACCGGGCCGGTGTCCAGCGCGAAGAGGCGGCGCGACCCGCGCGGGCTCTGCACCGCCGGGCGCGGGCGGTCGGCGGGGAGCTCCAGGAGCTCCGGCGCCCCGGCAAGCCGTTCCCGCCAGAAGCCGAGCTGGCGTTTGAGCTCCTCCCCCGCGAGCCAGGAGCGCTGCCACTGCGCGAAGTCGGCGTACTGCAGGGGGAGCTCGGCGAGGGGCGACGGCGCGCCGCGGTGCCAGGCGGTGTAGAGGGTGGTGACCTCACGCACCAGCACCCCCATCGACCAGCCGTCCGAGACGGCGTGGTGCATGTCGAGCAGCAGAGCGTGCTCATCTTCCGCCAGGCGCAGCAGAGCGGTGCGCAGCAGCGGTCCGCGCGAGAGGTCGAAGGAGCGTCGGGCGTCCTCGCCGGCCAGGCGCAGCACCTCGGCGTCGCGGAGCGGCGGCGGCAGCGCCGAGAGGTCGGCCCGCGGCAGGTCCCACTCAGCGGCCGGCGCCACCACCTGCCGCGGGGAGCCGTCCACCACCCGCAGCGTGGTGCGCAGCGCCTCGTGCCGGCGCACCACCTCGGCCAGGCAAAGCTCCAGCAGCGGCACCTCGAGAGTGCCCCGCAGGCGCAACGCGACCGGAATGTTGTAGGCCGCGCTCGCGGCGTCCATCTGGGAAAGGACCCAGAGCCGCTCCTGCGCGAAGGAGAGGGGCGGGGCGAGGCCGCCGCGGGGAATCGGCAGGAGGGGCGGCAAGGGCGCTCCCCCGCGCGCCGCCGGGTCGGCCGCGAGGGCGGCGGCGAAGGCCTCGACCGTCGGGTGCTCGAACAGCGTGCGCAGGGGGATGGTCCTGCCGAAGGCCGCTTCGAGGCGGGAGGCCGCCTGGGTGGCGAGCAGGGAATGCCCTCCGAGGTCGAAGAAGCTCTCGCCCAGCCCGACCTCCGCGCGGCCCAGCACCTCCGCCCAGACGTCGGCGACCAGCTCCTCGGCCGGGGTGCGGGGCGGGCCTCCCGCCGGCGCCTCTCCGGCCCCGTCCGGCTCGATGCGCTCCAGGGCCCGCCGGTCCACCTTGCCGTTGGCGGTCCAGGGCAGCGCCGCGAGGAAAACAAGACCGGAGGGAACCATCGGCTCGGGCAGTGTCTCGCGGAGGAACCGCCGCAGCTCCGCGGCCGGCAGCCGTTCGGGGTCGGCGGCGATATAGCCGATCAGGCGCCGGTCTCCGGCCGCGCCCCGGCGCGCCAGCACCGCGGCGTCGCGGACCTGCGGGTGCGCGCGGAGCGCCGCCTCCACCTCGCCAAGCTCGATGCGGAAGCCCCGCACCTTGACCTGGGAGTCGTTGCGGCCCAGAAACTCGAAGACGCCGTCGGAACGCCGCCGCCCCAGGTCGCCGGTGCGGTAGAGCCGCGCTCCCGGAACGCCGGCGAACGGGTCGGGGACGAAGCTCTCGGCGGTCCGCGCCGGGCGGCCGAGATAGCCGCGCGCCACGCCGGCGCCGCCGATGTACAGCTCCCCCACCGCCCCGAACGGCAGCAGCTCCATCTGGCGGTCGAGCACGAGCATGCGGGTGTTGGCCACCGGCCGGCCGATGGGGAGCGGTCCGCGCCGCGGTGGGCCCGGCGGCACCTCGTGGACGCAGCAGCCGACCACCGTCTCGGTCGGTCCGTACTCGTTGATCAGGCGCGTCCCGGGGGCCTGCTCCCGCCAGAAGACCAGGCTCTCGCCCTGGAGCGCTTCGCCGCCGATCACCAGTGCCCGCACCCGCCCGGCCAGCTCGGTCGCGGGCAGGCGGCTGCGCAGCGCCTCCAGGTGGACCGGGGTCAGCTTGAGGAGGGTGAGGTCGCGCGACGCGAGCAGCGCCGCCGCGAGATCTTCGACGCCGTCGCCTTCCGGCACCAGCCGCACGTTCTTCCCGGCCAGGAGGGGGACGAGGAGCGAGGTGACCGTGAGGTCGAAGCCCAGAGCGGAGTGCACCAGCGAGCCGGTGCCGCCGGAGGCTCCATAGGCCTCCGCGCTCCACAGGAGGTAGTTGAGCAACCCCCGATGCGACACCATGACCCCCTTGGGCCGTCCGGTCGAGCCCGAGGTGTAGATCACGTAGGCCAGACTGTCGGGCGGGCAGGCCGATCGCTCGCCCTCCACCTCCGCTTCGGGCGGCGAGCCGTCCGGACCGTCCAGGACCAGGATCGCCGCCGCGGTCTCCGGCAGCCGGCCGCGCAGGCGCTCCTGGGTGAGCAGCACCCGCACTCCCGCCTCCTCGAGCAGCAGGGCCTGCCGCCGCCGCGGATGCGACGGGTCGAGCGGCAGGTAGGCGCCCCCGGCGGCGAGAACCCCGAGGACTCCCACTCCCATCTCCAACGAGCGCTCCAGGCAGAGACCCACGACCGCGTCCGGCCCGATCCCGAGAGCGCGCAGGCGCCGCGCCAGCCGGTCTGCCCGTGCGGCCAGCTCCCGGTAGGTGAGCCGCGCCGCGCCGCAGGCGAGCGCCACCGCCTCCGGCGTACGCGCGGCCTGGTCCGCGAAGAGGTCGGGGAAGGCCGCGTCCCCGGGCAGGCAGGCCGCGGTGTCCGACCCCTCGTCGGTGAGCTGGCGGCGCTCGGCCGCGGAGAGGAGCGGCAGCTCCGACAGCCGCCGTCCCGGATCGGCCACCGCGCCGGCGAGCAGCCGCTCCAGGTGGTCGAGCAGGCGCAACGCAGTGACGGCGTCGAACAGGTCGCTGTTGTACTCGATACCGGCGCTGAGCCCGCTGCTCCCCGGCACGATCTCCAGGGTGAGATCGAGCTTGGCCGTGCGACTCTCCTGCTCCAGGCGGCTCAGGGTCAGCCCGGGGAGCGTCGGCGGCGGCAGCGGCGCGTCCTGGAGGACCAGCATGGCCTGGAAGAGCGCCGGCCGGCTGAGGTCGCGCTCCGGCCGCAGCTCCTCGACCAGGCGCTCGAACGGCAGGTCCTGGTGGGCATAGGCCTCGACCGCCGCCCGCCGCACCCGCGCCAGCAACTCGCCGAAGCCCGGATCGCCAGCCATGTCGACGCGCAGGGCGAGGGTGTTGACGAAGAGGCCGATTAGATCCTCGACCTCGGGGCGGCCGCGGTTGGCGATCGGTGCGCCCACCACCGCGCTCTCCTGCCCGCTGTGGCGGGAGAGGAGGGTGGCAAATGCAGCCAGCAGGATCATGAAGCGGGTCGCCCCCTCGCGGCGGCCGAGGGCCTCCAAGGGGGCGGTCGTGGCCTGGGCGAGCCGGCGCGAGCGGAAGGCGCCGCGGAAGGTCTGGACCGGCGGCCGCGGGCGGTCGGTGGCGATCTCCAGGGCGCCGGGGGCGCCGGCGAGGCGGCCGCGCCAGTACGCGAGTTGGCGCTCGAGCTCCGCGCCGGCCAGCCAGGTGCGCTGCCAGACGGCGAAGTCGGCGTACTGCACCGGCAGCTCGGGGAGGGCCGGCGCGCCCCTTTCCGGCGGCGCCCCGTAGAGGGCGGCCATCTCCCGCACCAGGATGCCCGTCGACCAGGCGTCCGAAACCGAGTGGTGCAGGTTGAGCAGCAGCACGGATTCGGCGGCCCCGCAGCGCACCAGCAGTGCGCGCAACAGCGGCTCGGCGGCCAGGTCGAAGGGATGGCTCGCCTCCTCGGAGGCGAGCCGCAGCGCCGCGCTCCAGGCGAGGTCCGGAGCCAGAGCCTCCAGGTCGACGCGCGGCAGCACCCATTCCGCCGGCGGAGCGATCACCTGCAAAGGCCCCGTCGGACCGGCGCGGAACGTGGTCCGCAGCACCTCGTGCCGGCGCACCACCTCGCCCAGGGAGCCCTCGAGCCGCCGCTCGTCGAGGGCACCGCGCAGGTGGATCGCCGCCGGCACGTTGTAGGCCGGGCTCTCCGGGTCCAGCCGGTGGAGCACCCAGAGTCGCTCCTGGGCGAAGGACAGCGGCAGGTCGCGGTCGCGCGGCGCCGGCCGAATGGGCGGCGCCGGCTCCGGAGCGCCCTCCGCCGTCGCGGCGGCCACAGCGGCGGCCACTTGATGCACGGTCGGGCGGTCGAAAAGCCCGCGCAGCGACAGGTCCACTCCGAAGGACTCGCGGACGCGCGCCACAAGGCGGGTGGCGAGCAGCGAGTGCCCTCCGAGGTCGAAGAAGCTGTCGTGGATGCCGACCTCGTCGACGTTCAGGATCTCGCTCCAGATCCCGGCCAGCACCTCCTCGATCGGGTTGCGCGGTGGTGCCGCCTCCCCCTCCGCGGCCGAGGCGGCCCGCTCCGGCGCCGGCAGGGCCTTGCGGTCCAGCTTGCCGTTGGCGGTGACAGGGAGGCTGTCGAGGAACACGAAAGCCGACGGCACCATGTACTCCGGCAGCCGCTCCTTAAGCCAGGCGCGCAGATCGCGCGCCGCCGGCCGGGGCTCGGCCGCCGGGACGGCGTAGGCGACGAGGCGCCGCTCGCGGCTGCTCCCCAACTCCTGCGCCGGAGCCAGCACCACCGCCTCGCGCACTCCCGGATGGCCGTTCAGCGCCGCCTCGATCTCCCCCAGCTCGATCCGGAAGCCGCGGATCTTAACCTGGTGGTCGAGCCGGCCGAGGAACTCAATGTTGCCGTCGGAGAACAGCCGCGCCCGGTCGCCGGTCCGGTAGATCACCCCGCCGGGCGCCTCGCCGAAGGGGTCGGGCAGGTACTTCTCCGCGGTCAGCCGGGGCTCCCCGGCATAGCCCGAGGAGAGGCAGCCGCCGCCGATGTAGAGGTCGCCCGGAACGCCGATCGGACAGGGGCTCAGCCCCTCGTCCAGCACGTGATAGCGGGCGTTCTGGATCGGCCGCCCGTAGGGGACGCTCCGCCAGGCCAGATCCACGGCTCCCACCGCGAAGGAGTTGGACCACACCGTCGCCTCCGTGGCCCCGCCGAGGGCGATCACCCGCGCTCTGGGATGGGCGGCGCGGATCTGGTCCGGCAACGGCAACGGGATCCAGTCACCGCTCAGGAAGACCAGACGCAGGGAGTTGCCCCCCTCCCCCGCCGGCGGCAGAAAGGGGGCGAGCTGCTGCAGAGCCGCCGGCGCCGAGTCCCAGAGCGTGATCGGCTCGTCCGCCAGGGCACGGGCCAGGGCCTCGGGATTCTCCAGCTCCTCCTCCACCACCACCCGGATGCTGCCGCCGGCGGCGAGCAGCCCGAAGATGTCGTAAACCGACAGGTCGAAGCCGAGCGAGGTTACGAACAGTACCCGGTCGGCGGGTCCTACGGCGAAGGTGCGGTTGATCCAGTCGATCAGGTTGAAGACTGGACGGTGGCGCTCCATCACCCCCTTGGGAGCGCCGGTCGAGCCAGAGGTGAAGATCACGTAGGCCAGGTCGTCCGGGTCGCCGCCGAACTCCGGGGCGCTCGCCGGCCAGCGCTCCAGGTCGGCGGGTCCCCACAGCCGGCAGTCGCGCGGCAGCGGCTCGACCGGCGGCGCCGCGAGGTCCGGGCAGACCAGGTGGCGGAGCCGCGGCACCTCGGGCAGCAAGGCGGAGGCCTGCGCCAGCCGCGAGCACCCGACGATCAGCACCCGCACGTCCATGGCTTGCAGGATCCAGCGCAGCCGGCTTTCGGGATGCCGTGTCTCGAGCGGCACGTAGGCGGCGCCTGCCCCGAGGATGCCGAGGAGGCTGGGGACCATCTCGAGCGAGCGGTCGAGCAGCACTCCGACCCGCTCGCCCCGGCCGACGCCGAGGGCGAGGAGCTGATGGGCGAGGCGATTCGCGAAGCCGGCGAGCTCACTGTAGGTCAGCGAGCGCTCGCCGCAGAGCACCGCCGGCGCCGCCGGCTGCCGCGCGGCCCGCGCCGCGAACAGCTCGTGGATCAGAGGCGTCCGCGGGTGTGCCACGGCGGTGTCGTTCCACTCGCGCACCAGCTGCGCCCGCTCCTCCGCGCGCAGCAGCGCCGCGGCGGAGAGACGGCGCTCCGGCGCCGCCGAGAAGCTCCGCAGCAGGACCTCCAGATGCCCCGCCAACCGCTGAACCGTCGGGCGGTCGAACAGCGCAGTGTCGTACTCCACCGTCCCCGCCAGCCCGGAGGCCGTCTCCTCCAGGGTAAGGATGAGGTCAAACATCGCCGATGCGCTGTCCACCTCCAGAGGTGCGAGCCGCAGGCCCGGCAGCTCGAGCGCCTGCATCGGCGCATTGAGCAGGTTGAGCACCACCTGAAACAAGGGCGAGTGGCTGGGGTTGCGCGCGGGCTGGAGCTCCTCCACCAGCTTCTCGAACGGCAAGCTCTGGTAGGCGTAGGAGGAGTGCATGCCCTCCCGCACCCGGCCCAGGAGCTCCAGGAAGGAGGGATCGCCGCCGAGGTCGGAGCGCAGTACCAGGGTGTTGACGAAAAAGCCGATCAGACCCTCGACCTCCAGCCGGTCGCGGCCGGCATTCGGGGTGCCCACGACCACGTCATGCTGCCCGGCATACCGGCTGAGCAGGCACTGGAAGGCCGCCAGCAGGACCATGAACAGCGTCGCTCCCTGCTGCCGGCCGAGCTCCTTGAGCCGGGAGACCAGGGGCTCCGGCAGGGAGACCGGCACCCGCCGGCCGCGGAAGCTCTGCGCCGCCGGCCGCGGCCGGTCGGTGGGCAGATCGAGCACCTGCGGCGCTCCGGCCAGCCGGGCGCGCCAGTAGGCGAGATCCCGCTCGACGGCCTCCTCCCCGAGGCGCTCGCGCTGCCACAGGGAGAAGTCGGCGTACTGGACCTGGAGCTCCGGCAGCGGCGATGCGGCGCGGCAGGCGAAAGCCGCGTAGAGCGCCGCCAGCTCGCGGACGAAGATGCCGAACGACCAGCCGTCGGAGACGATGTGGTGCATCGCCACGATCAGCGCGTGGCGTTCGGGCTCCAGCCGCAGCAGGGCGAGGCGCAGGAGCGGTCCCAGCACCAGGTCGTAGGGGCGGCGCGCCACCAGCCGGGCCTGCCGCGAGACCTCCGCTGCGACCGCGCCGGGGGGGAGCCCCTGGAGGTCGGCGACCGGCAGGCCGATCTGCAGGCGCGGCGCGATCACCTGCACCGGCTCGCGCCCCCGCCCGCTCCCGGCGGCGAAGGTGGTGCGCAGGCTCTCGTGGCGGCGGACGATCTCGTCCGCCGCCGCGGCGAGCACCGGCACCGAGAAACGCCCCCGCAGCTCGACGCCGACGGCCAGGTTGTAGGCGGCGCTCTCGGGATCGAGCTGCTCCAGGAACCAAAGCCGCTGCTGGCTGAAGGAGAGCGGCGCCGCGGTCCCCGGCGGCCGGCGGGCGATCCGCCCGTCGCCGCCCGCCACCGGCGCGGCGGTGGCCGGCACAGCCGGGGCCTCGCCGCCGGTCCGGCGCAGGCGCAGCAGCAGCAGCCGGCGCCGCTCCGGGGTCAGCGAGTCGAGCAGGCTCGCGAACTCGCTCAAGGGAGCCCGGCCCCTTCGCCCGCCGGGGGCGCGGAGAGCTCCGCGGCGAGGAGCCGCTGCAGCTCCTCCTCCGAGAGGTCCTGGATCTCCTGCACCAGGCGCGACAGGTCGGCGCCTTTCCCTTGCGCCTGTTGCTCGGTGATCGCCGCAGCGAGATCGGCGACCGTGGGATGCGCCAGCATCTGGGCGAGCGGCACCTCGACCCGGAAGGTGTCGCGCACCCGCGACGCCACCTGCGTGGCGAGCAGCGAGTGGCCGCCGAGCTCGTAGAAGTTGTCCCGCACCCCGATCCGCTCGACGCCCAGGAGCTCCCGCCAGATCGCCACGATCGCCTCTTCGAGGTCGTCGCGCGGCGGCACGTACGGTGTGTCGAGCGCCGGCCGCGGGTCCGGCGCCGACGACCGGCTCTCCGTCCGGCTTCTCTCCTCTTCCTCCCGGCGCAATGCGGCGATCGCGGAGATCTCCAGGAGCAGATCGCGGGGGGAGACCAGCACCTGCGGCTGCGGCCGCGCGAGGACCGCCTCCAGCACCTGCAGGCCCTCCGCGGGCTCGATCGCCGCGGCGAGCTGCTCGCGGGCCGCCCGCCCGCCCTGGCCGGCGCCCTTCTCATCCCCCTCCGTTCGCCAGTGGCCCCAGTCGATCGCCACCGTCCGCGGCCAGCCGCCGCCCTCGGCATTGCGCCAGGCGAGGGCGTCGAGGAAGGCGTTGGCGGCGGTGTAGTCGACGGTGCCGAAACCGCCGGTGACGCTGGCGAACGAGGAGAAGAGCACCAGATAGTCGAGATCCTCGCCGCGGAAGAGGTCCGAGAGCACCAGAGCGCCCTGCACCTTGGGCGCCAACACGCGCGCCGCCTGCTCGGCGGTCTTGCCGCCGATCAGCTCGAGCTCCATCCGGCCGGCGGTGTGAATCACGCCGTGGATGCGCCCGAAGCGCGCGCGCGCCGCCGCCACGGCACCTGCCATCTCCCCGCGGTCGGTCACGTCGGCCGCCAGCGCCAGCACCTCGGCGCCGAGCCGCTCGAGCTCCAGAACCGCGGCGCTGCCGTGCAGCGGGACGGACCGCCCGACCAGCGCCAGCCGCGCTCCGTACCGCTCGGCCAGATGGCGCGCCACCACCTGGGCCAGGCGGCCGAAGCCGCCAGTGATCAGGTAGACGCCGCCCGGCCGCAGGACGGGAGCGTCCGGCCGCGCGAACGGCACGGCCTCGAAGCTCCGCGTCCAGCGGTGCGCCCCGCGCCCGGCCACCACCTCGTCGTCCGACCGCCTCTCGATCTCTCCCGCGAGCGTCTCGGCGATCATCGCGAGATCGCTACCGGGGAGCACCCCCAGGTCGACGCTGCGGCAGCGCACGTGCGGAAGCTCCTGCGCGATTACCTTGACCGGGCCAAGCACGGTCGCCTTCTCCGGCTCGACGACGTCGCCCGACACCACCTCGTGCAGGCGGTCGGAAACCGCGATCAGCTCGACCTCAGGCAGCTCGCGTTCCAGCTTGGAGAGCGCCTGGCCGAGGAAGAGGAGGCTGTAGAAGCCACGGCGTTGGCTCTCCTCCAGCGGCTCCCCCGCGCCCACCGGGCCAACGTTCCAGAGGTGCGCGATCACCCGCGGCGCTTCGCCCGAAGCCGCGAGCTCGGCGAGCAGCAGCCGGTAGTCGAGCGGCGCGGCCGGATCGAGGCAGTAGGCGCCGGGGCCGAGGCGCTCGAGCTCGCCGCCGGGCTCAACGGTGACTACCCGCCTCCCGCGCGCCCGCAGCACGGCGGCCAGCTCCCGGCCCAGGCCCTGGGAATCGAGGAACAGCAGCCGGACGCCCTCCTGTGGCAGCTCCGGCAGCAGCGTGAGCGGACGAGCCCGCTTCCAGACCGGCAGGTAGGTCCACTCGCTGAGCGGCTTGCGCGCCGGCGGCGCGACGGCGGTGGTGCGGTCGATCCAGTAGCGCCGCCGCTCGAAGGGATAGACGGGCAGGTGGAGCCGGCGGCGCGCGCCGCCGGCGTGGAAGCCGCGCCAGTCGACCGGAGCCCCGGCGAGCCAGAGGCGGCCCAGGGTGAGCAACGTCTGCTCGACGTCCGAGCCCTCCTCCCCGTGGGAGCGCAGCGACGGCAGCACGATCCGTCCCGCGCTCTGGCGCCGCGCCAGGTTGCCGAGAGCGGCGCCCGGCCCCACCTCGAGCAGCACCATGTCGGGGTCCGCGAGCAGACAGTCGACGCCCTCGGCGAAGCGCACCGTCGAGCGTACGTGGCGCGCCCAGTACTCCGGGTCGGTCGCCTCCACCGCCTCGATCCAGGTGCCGGTGACGTTGGAGACGAAGGGGATGCGTGGAGCGCGGCGCTCGACCGCGGCGACCCGCGCGGCCAGCGGCTCCATCATCGGCTGCATCATCGCCGAGTGGTAGGCCTGGCCGGCCTGGAGGCGCCGGGCGTCCACCCCCTCGCGGGCGAGCCGCTCCGCCAGCCGGTCGATGGCCTCGGAGGGGCCGGATAACACGCACAGATCGCGGGCGTTGACCAGCGCCAACGACAGCTCGCCGGTGAGCAGCGCCTCGGCCTCCGGCCGCGGCAGCGGCACCGCCAGCATCGCTCCCGCCGGCAGCCCCTCCATGAGCGCGGCGCGCGCGGTCACCAGCGCCAAGGCGTCGGCGAGGGAGAAGACCCCGGCGAGACAGGCGGCGACGTACTCGCCGTTCGAGTGGCCGATCATCGCCCGCGGCTCGATGCCCCAGGACATCCAGAGCCGCGCCAGGGAGTATTCGACGGCGAAGAGCACCGGCAGTGCCACGGCGATCCTGCGCAGCTGCTCCGCCGCGGCCGCCTGCTCCGCCGGGCCGGCGAGCAGCAGGGTCCGCAGGTCGCGGCCGAGAAGGGGGAGGACGATCTCGCTGCAGCGGTCGATCTCGGCGCGGAAGAGCTCCTCCCGCTCGTACAGCTCGCGACCCATGCCGACGTACTGCGGCCCCAGGCCGGGGAAGAGGAACGCCACCGGCCGGCGCGTCGCCTCGTCGACGCGGCCGAGGGCGCGCCCGCCGGCGAGCGCCTCGGCGCCGTCGGCGCCGCCGCGGCAGACCGCGATCCGGCGGTGCGGGAACGTCTTGCGGCCGATCTGGAGGGTGTAGGCGACGTCCTCCGCGTCGAGCTCGGGGTGGTCGCGGAGGTGAGTCGCGAGGTCGGCGGTCAGCCGGTCGAGGGCGCCCTCGCTGCGCGCCGAGAGCACCAGGAGCTGGCAGGGGCGCCCGGGACCGCCGGGCGCGGGCGGCGGCGCCTCCTCAAGCACGGCGTGGGCATTGGTGCCGCCGAGCCCGAAGGAGCTCACGCCGGCGCGGCGCGGAGAACCCGGGAGCGGCCACTCCTGCAGCCGGGTGTTGACGAAGAAGGGGCTCGACGCGAAGTCGATCTCCGGGTTCGGGCTCTCGAAATGGAGGCTCGCCGGCACCTGCCCGTTGCGCACCGCGAGCGCCGCCTTGATCAGGCCGGTGACGCCGGCCGCGGAGTCGAGGTGCCCGACGTTCGACTTGACCGCGCCGACGGCGCAGAAGCCCCGCGCCTCCGTGCTGCGGCGGAAGACCCGGGTGAGTGCGGCGATCTCGATCGGATCGCCGATGTGGGTGCCGGTGCCGTGGGCCTCGATGTAGCCGATCGTCTCCGGCGCGATCCCCGCCATCTCCTGCGCCTCGGCGATGACCGCCGCTTGGCGCGTTGCGCTCGGCGCGGTGTAGCCGACCTTGTCGGAGCCGTCGTTGTTGATCGCCGTGCCGCGGATCACGGCGTAGATCGAGTCGCCGTCGGCGACGGCGGCGGCGAGCGGCTTCAGGACTACCACTCCGACGCCGTTACCGCCGACCGTCCCCCGCGCTCCGGCGTCGAAGGCCCGGCAGTGGCCGTCGGGCGACAGGATGCCTCCCTCTTCGTAGAGATAGCCGCAGCGCACCGGCACGCTGAGCGACACCCCGCCGGCCAGGGCCATGTCGCACTCGCCGAGCACTAGGCTCTGGCAGGCGAGGTGGACGGCGACCAGCGAGGTCGAGCAGGCGGTCTGCACATTGACGCTCGGGCCGGTGAGGTCGAGCTTGTAGGAGACCCGGGTCGGCAGGTGGTCCTTGTCGTTGCCGATCACGGCCTGGCGGCCGAGGCTGGCGATCAGCTCCGGATCGGAGGCGAGGTTCGCCAGGTAGTAGCTGATGTTGGCTCCGGCGAACACCCCGACCGCCCCGCGGCCGGCCGTGTCGCCGTAGCCCGCGTCCTCCAAGGCATGCCAGGAGCACTCCAGGAACATGCGGTGCTGCGGGTCCATGACTTGCGCCTCGCGCGGGCTGAAGCCGAAGAAGCCGGCGTCGAACAGATCGGAGTCGTCGAGCGGAGCAAAGGCGTTGACGAAATGGGGATGGCGGAACAGCCGCGGGTCGATGCCCTGCGCCAGCATCTCTTCCTCGCTGAAGCCGGTGACGGCTTCCACTCCGTCGCACAGATTGCGCCAGAAACGGGCGACGTCCGGCGCGCCGGGGAAGCGGCCGGCCATGCCGATGATGGCGATCCCGGCGTGCCGGTCGCGTGAGCGGCCACGCTCTGCGGAGCGCGTGGCGAGCGCCGGAGGGGTGCCCCGCTCCCGGCGGTCGAGGTGGTCGGCGAGCGAGCGCACGGTCGGGTTCTGGAATAGCTCCACCAGGGAGAGCTCGAGAGCGAGCGCCTCGCGCAGCCGGTGTTGCAGCCGCACGGTGAGGAGCGAATGGCCGCCGAGGTCGAAGAAGTTGTCCTCGACGCCCACCCGCGGGATCTCGAGCACCTCGGCCCAGATCGCCGCCAAGCGCTCCTCGGTCGCGGTGGCGGCGGAGACGTGGGCCTTCCCTTCCCCCCAGTCCGGCGCCGGCAGGGCGCGGCGGTCCACCTTGCCGTTCGGAGTCAGCGGGAGCGCGAGGAGATCGACGAACGCCGCCGGCACCATGTACTCTGGCAGCCGCTCCTTCAGGAAGGAGCGCAGCTCCTCAGCCGTCGGGCGCCGCTCGGCCGCCACCAGGTAGGCCGCCAAGCGCTTCTCCCGCGGCCGGTCCTCGCGCATGATCACCACGGCCTCCCGTACCTCCGGGTGCTGGGCCAGCACGGTCTCGATCTCCCCCAGCTCGATGCGCAGCCCGCGCAGCTTCACTTGGTGGTCGAGGCGGCCGAGGAAATCGATATCGCCGTCCGGCAGCCAGCGCACCAGGTCCGCCGTGCGGTACATCCGCGCTCCCGGCTCCGCGCTCCAGGGATCGGGGAGGAACTTCTCCGCCGTCAGGTCCGGCCGCCGGAGATAGCCGCGGGCGAGGCCCAGCCCCGTGACATAGAGCTCCCCCAGCACCCCGACAGGCACCGGCTCCATGCGCCGCCCCAGGATGTAGATCTGTGTGTTGTCGACCGGTCGGCCGATCGACGGCGTCTTCTCGCTCTCGCCACGCGGGAGCACGGGCACCACCGTCGAGGTGACGGTGTACTCCGCCGGGCCGTAGTGGTTCATCAACCGGAACGCCGTTCCGGGCTCCGGCCGCCGGTGCAGCTGGTCGCCGCCGATGATCAGCGCACGGGTCGGCAGCTCGAGGCCCGGCGGCACACCGGCCTCGAGCACGCCTTCGGCGAGCGGGGTCATCAGATACGCCAGAGTGATCCCCTGCTGCGCCCACCAGCGCACCATCCCGGGAGCCGAGAGGCGGGTCTCCGCCTCCGGGATGTGCACGCTCGCACCGGCGGCGAGGTAGGGCCAGAGCTCCCAGATCGAGGCATCGAAGGCCGGGCTCGCGATCTGCGTCCCGCGGTCCTCGGGCCGCACGCCGTAGAGAGCCTGATGCCAGCGCACCAGATTCATCAGGCCCGCGTGCGGGATCTCGACGCCCTTCGGTCTGCCCGTCGAGCCCGAGGTGTAGACGACGTAGGCGAGGCTTTCCGCCGTCGCTCCGCCCACCGGCGGCCGGCTCCCGTCGCCGGCGAGCGCCTTCAGGTCGGTGTCGAGGCAGATCACCGCTGCGTCCGACTCCGGCAGCACGCCGGTGAATGCGCGCTCGGTCAGCACCACCGGCGCATTGCCGTCGGCGAGCAGGAAGGCCAGCCGCTCGCGGGGATAGGTCGGATCCAGCGAGACGTAGGCGCCGCCCGCCTTGAGCACCGCCACGATCCCCACCACCCGCTCGAGCGTGCGCTCTGTGCAGAGGGCGACCAGCACCTCCGGCCCCACGCCGAGCGAGCGCAGGTGGTGCGCCAGGCGGTTAGCCCGTTCCTCGACCTCGCCGTAGGTCAGGCGGGCCGCCGGAGAAGCCACCGCGACGGCCTGCGGGCGGAGCGCCGCGTGCGCCGCGAAGAGGTCGTGCACCAGCGGCTCCTGCGGGCAGGGCCGGGCGGTGTCGTTCCATTCGGCGAGGAGCTGGTGGCGCTCGCCCTCTGCGAGGAGCGGGAGGCGCGAGAGGCTCCGTCCGGCGGCGTCCGCCTCGTCCGCGACACTGGCGAGCAGCGCCTCGAAGTGCCGGGCCAACCGCTCGACGGTCGCGGCGCCGAAGAGGTCGCGGTTGTATTCGAAGAATCCGGCGATCCCCTCCGCGCTCTCCCAGAGCTCGAGGTTGAGATCCAGCTTCGCCGTCTCGGTGTCGGCCGCGAAGGGCGAGAGGGCGAGGCCCGGCAGGGTGAGCACCGGATCCGGAGGGCGAAGGGCGAAGGTCGCCTGGAACAGCGGAGTACGGCTCGCGTCGCGCTCCGGCTGGAGGACCTCGACCAGCTTCTCGAACGGGATGTCCTGGTGCGCGAAGGCGCCCAGGGCCACCTCGCGTACGCGCTCGACCAGCTCGCCGAAGCTCGGGTCCCCCGCGAGGTCGGTGTGCAGCACCAGGGAGTTGATGAAGAAGCCGATCAGCTCCTCCAGCTCGCGGCGGTTCCGTCCGGCGATGGGTGAGCCGACCACGATGCGGTCCTGCCCAGTGTGGCGGTGGAGCAGCGCCTTGAAGGCGGCGAGCAGGACCATGAACGGCGTCGCGCGCCGGCGCCGGCCGAGCGCCGCGAGCGCGCCGCCCAGTTCGGGAGAGAGCAGCAGGCGCCGCATGGCGCCGCGGAAGGTCTGCACGGCGGGCCGCGGCCGGTCGGCCGGCAGCTCCAGCACTGCAGGGGCGGCGGCGAGTTGCCGCCGCCAATAGGCGAGCTGCTCCTCCAGGGCGCCGCCGTCGAGCCAGCTGCGCTGCCAGTGGACGAAATCGGCGTACTGCACCGGCAGCTCGGGGAGCGGCGAGAAGCGACCCGCCGCGCCAGCCGTGTAGAGGGCGGCCAGCTCGCGCAGGAGGATCCCCACCGACCAGCCGTCCGAGACGATGTGGTGCATGGCGAGGAGGATCACCGCGTCCGCCGGCGCCAGGAGCAGCAGCTGGACGCGCAGCAACGGCCCGCGGGCGAGATCGAACGGGTCCTGCCCGCCGCGCACCACGAGCCGCCGCGCCTCACTCCACCGGTGCGCCTCCGGCAGCGCCGCGAGGTCCACCACCGGCAGCCGCAGCTCCGCCGTCGGCGCCACTGACTGCACCGGCTTCCCCTCCACCGTGGCAAACGTTGTGCGCAGCGTCTGGTGACGGCGGACGATCTCGCGCAGGCTCGCCGCGAGCAGCGCCGGCCGCAGCTCCCCCTGGAGGCGGAAGGCGGGCCAGATGTTGAAGGCGGCGGCGCCAGGCTCAAGCTGATCGAGGAACCAGAGACGCTGCTGGGCATGGGAGAGAGGCAGCTGCAGAGGCTTCGCGCTCCTCTCGTGGAGCAGGCGGGCGAGGAAAGCCCGCTTTTCCTCGCGGGACAGGCCGGAGACGGATCTGGCGTCGTTGCTCACGATTCTCCCTCCCCGCTGCTCCGGCGGTCGCCGGTCGACCGCTGGTCGAGATGTTGCCGCAGGCGCAGGCTCCCCTGCCGCAACTTCTCGCCGCGGTCGTCGCGCGGGATTGTGGCAGGGCGGTCCGCCGTCTCCCTCCCGAGGTGCTCGGCGAGGGCGCTCACGGTGGGATGGCGGAACATCTCCAGCATGG